>Ga0224496_10000007_pt1 | contig 209264 bp, 184 predicted proteins | sample SF_Jul11_sed_USG_2_FD_168127 | JGI IMG/M metagenome (GOLD analysis project Ga0224496, IMG submission 168127) | Sediment microbial communities from San Francisco Bay, California, United States - SF_Jul11_sed_USGS_8_1 | ecosystem: Environmental > Aquatic > Marine > Sediment | place: USA...
CCCACGCCAGCGCCAGCACCAGCGCCGGCTCCAGCGCCAACCCCGGCACCAGCACCAGCACCAGCAGCAGGCGGACACCATGGCGGAGGTGGGGGCGCACCAGCTCCTGCGCCAGCACCGGCACCGGCACCAGCACCAGCACCAGCACCAGCACCAGCACCAGCACCAGCACCAGCACCGCCGGCTCCAGCACCTGCTCCTCCAGCACCAGCACCAGCACCAGCTCCGGCGCCAGCACCGGCAGTAGCCCCAACGCCTCCAGTTGGAATGGTCAACATGTCTGGATTTTCATCAACCTTGCCAGGCATGACGGAAGTATCCAACCTTGCTTCGAATGCCGTTTGGGATTTTTTTGCGGGAGCACTCAATCTGGAATTGACTGTTTTACCTGGCGACAGGCAAATAACGGTGTGGAATTTGGCTAGCAGTGAATTGATCATGATTTTGAACATCACAGGAAATTCCAGTTCGATCTCAACAGTAAACCGGCAATTCACCAACATTCCTTGCGAACTGGCTGTTTACGCACAGGGACGCTTTCAGGTTTTAACCGTTTCGAATATTTCTGCTACAAGCTGTGTGTCTGGTAGTGGCGCGCTTGCGCGAATAGAGACGCGTTTTCCAAATGCGATTGTGTCAACGTCGCAGTCTGATTTGACGATCCAGGCTGGCAGTATTCGGTCTTTTGAGGCCGCTTCGGCCCCAGGAATTGAGTACCTGTGGTGGATACAGCAAATGAATCTGGTGGGCAGTCAGCGACAATTTGGCCCGATACAGTTCAATACGCCAGGTGTCTTTACCGTCACTTTGAATGTGAGAAATACCGAAGGGCTGGTTGATCCTGTTCCCAAACGCCTAAACATCAACGTTGTGCCTTAGGGGTGAGGGCTGGACTTTAGGGTGTAAGCAATAAATCATCAAGTTCAGCGCTAAAAAAGAGATGGCTGGTGCATCGGCAATCGGATGATCCAAAACCCGTAACCGGCATGCTGGCAGCATTGCGTTGAGCGAGTTCGTTTGCCCAAACGTGTTCAAGTCGTTTTTCGGGCGCGATTACATATTTGACCGGTTCAGTATGTGCGCGCAAAAAATCGATGTGCCATCGTTGTGTTTTATTGTCTGATAAATGTCGTCCAAGTCGGGCACGAATGCCGCCAGGACCAAACGCGCTGCCGACATAGACGTAATATCCTTTCGCAAAGTGGAACATCCCGAGTTTGCCTATGCCTATATTTCCGCTTGTTTCCGCAAATAAATAGAGTGCGTATGTGCCTTGCTGCTGAGTCAAATTTTCCTGTCTGAAGTACACGAGTGTTTACAGGTATTGTTTCAAGTAGGTTGGAATTCTCGTTTCCAGCCAATAGTGCGGCATAAACGGGATACGGCCGGAAACAAAACCCACATGACCACCTTTTTCAAATACTTCCAGTGTTGTAGTCGCAGAGATTGAAGCCTTATCCGGGATGCAGTCTCTGTTCATAAACGGGTCGTCGGCAGCGTGAATAATCAAGGTATGGTGCTGAATACTGCGCAAGTGATTCAAGGCGCTACATTCATCGTAATAGTGCCGAGCATCTCGATAACCGTGTAGGGGACCGGTAATGACATCATCAAACTGACGAAAATTACGCAAGCCCCTTATGCATTGATAGTCAAAAGGCGGTGTTATGCGTCGGAATTTTTCCTGAGCCTTACGTTTTAGCGTGTTCAGAATATTCCATTGATAGAGCCGTGAAAATCCACGATCCATTACATCGGCAATCTGGTGCAAGTCGAACGGGACCGATACGGCGACCGCAGCGCGCAAGGGCAGATCAGGTCTCTTAGCCAACAGGTTGAGTAATGCTGACCCGCCTATGGAAATACCAACAGCAGCGATTCTGGTGTGTGGTTCACGCTTGGCAAGTAGATCGATGATATAGCCAGTGTCCTCTGATTCACCGGCGTGATAGCCACGGGCAAGACGATTGGACTCATGTGAAGCGCCTCGGAAATGCATGACCACGCCCCGCCAGCCAATGCGGTGAAATTGTTTTAACAGACCTTTGGCGTAACGGGATTCTACACAACCGCCAAGTCCGTGGAAGATAACTACGATAGGGCCGCTATTCCCCTTGGTCCAGGCCAAATCAATAAAATCACCATCAGGGAGTTCTATTCGCTCCGGACGAATATCCACCTTTGGTGTCAGGCGGAATAGGTTGGGCCAAATGGTTTGGGCGTGTCGGTGGCGCAACCACCATGCGGGACGAAAAGAGGCGTTTTTTATCATGCGGGTATTATAGAAAAAAAGGCCTGAAAATCAGGCCTTTTTTTTCTAAGCAGTTTTAGGACTTATGGCAATGGGAACGTGATTGGAAGCACCGTCACCGTGATCTTCGCTGGCGTGGGGTCGGCGATACCGGCCGCATTGACGACGCGCAGTTCAATATCCCATATACCTTCCATTGTAAAAGTCACATTACCTGGACTCTGAGCAGTAGAGTTTCCCGCTCCCCCATCAATATCCCAGAAGAACTCTAGTGGCAGACCATTGGGATCAGCCCCCATGCCGGCCAGTTCTATGGTATTACCTACCGTGATCGTAATATTGCCATCTGGCGATACGATAAAACTCTCTGGTGCCCCTGCCAATGGTGAAGCCGGTGTCGCTGGCGCAGGCACAGGGTCCGCTGGTGGTGGTACCGGATCTGCTGGTGGTGCAGGATCTGCTGGTGGTGGTACCGGATCTGCCGGTGGTGCAGGATCCGCTGGTGGTGCAGGATCCGCTGGTGGCGCTGAACCAGCTGGTATAACCGTAATGACAACCTGTGGCGGTGTGGGATCAACATTACCAAGCGAATCTATCGACAGCATAGTAACGGTGTACATACCAGGTGTGGCAAATACCACCGGGCCAGGGTTTTGTTCTAAAGAATCCGGTATAGCGGGATCTCCGAAGTTCCAGAGATAGGTAATGGGATGGTTACCCGCGGCGTCGTCTCCTTCGCCCTGGAAATCCACGGCCATACCGGCTTCTATGATCACATCACCAGGTGGTGACACGATTTCTCCTTCAGGACCAAGCGGCGCAGGCGCAGCTGGGTCGACAACTGTAACCACGAGTTCAGCCGGCGTAGGATCAGCCTGCCCGAGCGAGTCAGTCGCGGTCAATGTAACGGTGTAAATTCCAGGTGCTTCATAGACGACTGGCGCTGGAATCTGTTCAGTAGATACAGGTATGGCTGGATCGCCAAAGTCCCAGGCAAATGTCAGAGGTTCGTTTCCAGCTGGAGAACTGCCCGCACCGATAAACTGCAGTGCATCACCAATATTGACGGTAACGTCAGCCGCTGGTTCGACTATGACGCTGTCAGGAAAATCATTATTGGTTACCGTGGCATCTAATACAGTAATCATGCGGGTGGCAGGCGTGGGATCAGCAAGCCCAAGCGCATCGACAACCACTAGTGATACGGTGAATATACCTGGTGTCGGGAAGGTGATCAGTCCTGGCGCCTGGCCAACCGTGCTATTCGCACCGCCACCAAAATCCCAGAAGTAGTTTAATGGTTCATTGCCGTCCGGGTCCGTACCTGAGCCGATGAAAAACAGACTGTCACCCGAGAAAATCACCATATTGTTGTTCGGCGAAATGATGTTTCCTGATGGCGCGAGGTTCTCTGTAATTGCTGCGACAACGGTGATATCGACGCTGACAGGGTCAACATTACGATTACCCTGTTGGTCGTAAACCGTTAGCGTCACAGTAAAGGTTCCTACTTCGTTGAATGTCACCATTCCCGGACTTTGCTGCGTGCTATTCGGCGCCGCGCCAGCAAAGTTCCACAGAAAGGTGAGTGCGCCCGTGCCACTGGGATCAAAAGCTGAACCGGAGAAGAAGACCTGTTCGCCTAGCATTACGGTCATCGGGCCTGCAGGTGAGTCAATATTTGCAATTGGAGGAGCGCCAAGAATACTTGTCGTTGCTGGTAAAACCTGGATACGGCGTGTGGCGGGAAGCGCGCTCGCTCCGGCGCTATTGGCGACGTTTAGCTTTACGTTATATATGCCAGGCTTAGTGAATCGTATGGCGCCTGGATTTTGGATATTGGATGTGTCGGATGCGCCATCAAATTCCCACTGGAAGGTTAATGGGTCTATTGCATTGTCCGGGCTACCTGTTGATGTAAAAAATACGCTATCACCGGCACTGATTCTAACATCGCTGATCGGCGTGAGAATTATCGCTTGTGGCAGGTTGTTTACACCAACAAAAGGGCTTGCGCTTCGCACATTTGTCAGGTCACGAGTGCGTGACATGGAGTTGCAGCTCGCTGGTGAATTTTCGATTTTACTGACCTGCACTCGTCCATTTACCTGAGCTTTGATGGCACAGGGAACGGTTTGCGGTTTTTGCAGATTGAAGCGCCAGTAGTGTTCGTTGTGAATCAGGGTGGTGGCGATTAACTCGCCGCTATCGTTGTTGACCAGGGTGACTTTGGAACCATCTCCGTGGCCGTGACCGCTAACGTGTAGAATTTCGCTACCGGCATCCCAATGCGCAGATTGGATTACGGATCGTGAGGCGGTTGGAAGAGGTTCGCATGCACTGAGCAAAACACTTAGTAACACGCCTAGCCACAAGAGATACTCTTTTTTGAAGACGGCAGTTAGAGATGAATGTGACATATAAATTCCCCACATATTATTACTGTTCCCACATGACACTCGAAACAAGTTCTGCTTCGGGGATGGAATTCGGAGAATATAAGCCAACATATCCACATTGGCAGTGCGTGGAAGACGGAAAGGTTTTCTGAGTGGTTCGCGATCAGGTTACCTTACAGACGAACGATATCGGTTACTCGACCTCAATCACTCATAAATTTTCTCCGGGCGTTAAACTCCGGTTTCACTTCACCACGCGCTGCCGGTAGATTCATTCCCTTCCCCACGTGTTGCCAGGATTTTTATTGTTGATCCTTTGGCACTTTCTACTTCAGCGTCTTTCTTGTTTTTGTAAGGTCAGCATTTCACATGCGCTTCAGATTGTTCTTATTGTTGTGTCATCTGACCGCGAACCACATTTTCACGTTGACGGGTTCTATGCTCTATTTCTAAGCTGAATCAAACCTGAACCAATTCCTACAATTTACTCAGGATTGTCTTAAAGCCCTAACCTTACGCCTAACCTTACGTTAGGGGGGCTTTATAACATGCGGAATATTAGGCAATTATTAAAGTTACAATTGTTTATCAAATCGGTATAAAACTGAGCTGACTTTGGAACGAAAACAAGATAGGAAAACTATCATTCGGGAGAGTCAGCGTGGCTCGTAAAAATACAGCAGCACAAATCATTGAACAGGCGACCAAGTTGTTCAGAAACAGCGGCTACCATGCCACGTCGATGAACGATATCGCTCAAAGCGTGGGTTTAAAAAAGGCTAGTCTATACAATCACTTTCCAAGCAAGGAAGAGATTGCCAGAGCCGTGGTCAAGCATGTTACGCAAGAGTTTCAGCAACATGTCTTCGATATCGCAAAAGATGGAAGCCTATCGCAAACTGATCGAGCGCATAAAATTGCTGATTTTCTCTATCAGCAGTTCACTGAAAATCGTGGAAGCGTGGTCGCGTCGCTATCGATGGGAGAGCTAGACGATAAGGAACTCCCAATGGCAGAGATTCGCAGCTTCGTCGATGAGTGGCAGAGTTCGTTGGTGAAATTGCTGGTGCCTCGGCTTCAGGAAAATGAAGCGCGTTGTAAGGTGCAGGAATTTGTGGCTTGTCTCCATGGGGGCCAGGTGATGATGCGTCTCTACAATGAAAGGCGCGACCTCATACGCAAAGCTTGCGATGAATTTGCGCAACTGGCTGCGTGAGCGAGCCGCGTTGTAACAAAAAAGAGGCCACAATGGCCTCTTTTTTTTGTGTATTCACTCAGTGAATTTGCTACCGATCTGGTTGTGCGATTCCCAGTTGTTCTGCCTGATTTTGCGCCTGTTTTTCCAGTGTTTTGAGTTTCATCTGTAGCTCACTGTTTTCCGTTCTATACTCCGATATCGTATTGCGGACGGCTTCAAGCTGTTCCAACAAATCGTTGAGTTCCTTCCGTTTGCGTTCCTGATCCTTCTTCAGTTCCGCGACTTTGCCAATATTGCGGGATGAGGCGATATTATTCTGGTACTCAGGCTGCTTTGGCGCGCGGCGCGCGGTGCGGTCAGGGACCGCCTTAGTCGAGAATCGCAGACGCTGCCCGGACATCAAGCTACCGTAGCGGCGTCCGGAAAATGCTTCTGGGTTTAGCTGATATAACACGGCCATGCGGGCACTATTATCCAAGTCAGAGTAATCAGCGAATTTCTCTGCAATGCGCGACAGGGATTCACCTGGACGAACTGGGCCATAACGGAACTCACCATCACCAAGTTCCTCGATTCTTGAAGCTTTTGGCCGACTGGCGACTTGTGGCTCGACTGGCGGCAAGGCTTTGACTGGAGGCGTTACCTCTTCCTCTATTACGGGATCTACGGCAGGAGGAATTGGTTCCTCAGCCTGGGCCAACGCGGTTTCTTCAGTCGCCGGAACCGGCTCTGGTATTGGCTCTGGCATAGATTCTGGCATTGACTCTGGCTCGTCAATTGGCGGGACTTCTGCGGTATTTTCCGCCACTTCAGTTACTGTTGGAGGCTCGGGTTCGAAGGAGTCATCAACGATTTTGGTCTCAGGGACTACGGGTTTGACCGGAGTCTTGGCGACTTCAGTCACCGGAGTGATGGTTTCCACCGGCTTCTTAGGCTGTTTTGTTACGGTATTTTGAACCGGAGTTCTGGTTTCTGTAAAAGGTTTGCCCCCCGGAATGTCGTCAGCAATGATGACGCCTGCGCTATCGAAGGCCATGTTTTCGCGAGGGTCACGGGATGCATTCTTGGATGTCGTCGGAGACAAAAAGATATTGAATTGCTTACGGATTTGCCCACCACTCCAGGTGAATTCAATTAGCAGGTTGAGTATAAGCTCGTGGACCGGCGCACTGCTTCTGACTTGTATAAAAGGCTTATCATCACTGGAAATACGCACGGTGAGATTCATGTCCTTGAGCAAAGGCACCCAATCCACCCCTTCTTTCAAATAGGTGCTTTGATGGGAGACCTGGGCCATCAGAGAATCGATTTCCGCACTTTTGAAAGAGGGGATATTGATTTCGGCTAGCAATGGTTCCGCATAGCTCGATTTCACAGATATTTCGCCAATGCTCAACGCGCTGGCCTGAAGTGGCAGCAAGAACAATAAAACTAAAATATATACGTGAAACCTGTTCAATTTCTTAGCCTTAGCTATTACAGAAAATTCCATTACATATATAGCGGCAGCCAAAATTAATTCTTAATCACTGCCTACATGCCTTCTTTTGCAGGGAAAGGAAGGCATGTTCTATTCACAATCTTTTAAAATCAATCTAAAACTCATATACCGTGTATATTGTATGCCATATCCACTGAGTAGCTGTGATTTTCGAATTCGCTCCTTCCTTGTACGACTAAACCGCAGAAAAACTTAAATAACTTTTTTCTTTGTGTCGATAGCCTTAGACAGTTTGATTTCAAAGGAAGATTTTCGATCTCATGGCATCAGAGTCGTTCATTGAGACGTTTGGAAAGCGCAGCCAGGCCTTTGCCAGCATCACCACAGATACCCATGTTCGTATCCAACAATTAACCGTGCTGTACAAGCAGTCCGGTACCGCGATTGTTGGGACGCTGATCGCTGCGTGCGCCATATTCTACTTGTTATGGGACGAGATTAACCATACGCGGCTTTTTGTCTGGACTGCATCAATTCTATTCTGCGTGTCTTTGGCAGTCGCCTGGCTATTTAGTTTTAGGCGATTTCATATTTTTCCTAAACATATTCGAAAGCTGGACTGGGGTTTCAGTCTACAGGCCCTACTACACGGTTTGTGTTGGGGTGCTTTAGGAGTGATGGCGCACGGTGACGTCACTGAATTTGTTTTTATGGCAATTATTATTGCGCTGGTCGGCATGGCAACGGGGGCGATTACGACGACGGCGGCCGTGTATCGAAGCTATCTCTTTTTTTTACTGCCGAGCTTGTTACCCGTTTCAATCACTATGGTTTTTTACGATGATACGCGTGCATGGAATGTAGCGGGTGTGTTGATATGGGCTTATATCGCCATACTCATCGTCGCGGGATACGATTTTTTTAACACCCTGAAGAATACCTTCAATCTACGCACGATAAATTCCGAACTGGTTGAAAATCTGATGGCGGAAAAAATCAAAAGTGACAAAGCTGTGCAGATGCTGGAAACCGAGATCAAAGAGAGACAGAGTGCACAGGAGAGCATGCGTGAGGCAATGGAGTCTGCTCGAGATGCAAACATTGCAAAGTCTCGATTTCTTGCCAATATGAGCCATGAAATTCGTACACCTTTGGCCTCGATTATCGGTTTTGCAGAAATGATACTGGAAGAACCTGACCCGGTGGAGCGTGAAGCTTCGGTGAAAACCATCATCAGAAGTGGAAAACATCTATTGGAAGTTATCAACGATATTTTAGATCTATCAAAAATCGAGTCAGAGAAACTTGAGATTGAAACTATTGATGTTTCGATTATTGATATCACCACAGAGATCACAGATAACTTTCAAAAACTGGCAGAAGAAAAAGGTGTCGAATTCGGTATTAGCTATGATTTTCCTTTACCCGCCAAGTTTTGTTCAGACCCGACGCGGGTACGTCAAATTATCTACAATCTGGCAAGTAATGCATTGAAGTTTACCCAGGAAGGAAAGATTCATCTTCATGTTGCCTATGATCGGGTTCAGAGAAAAATCAGGGTGGAAACCACAGATACCGGTATTGGCATGAGCGCAGCGGAACAGGCAAAACTGTTTCAGCCATTCACACAGGCAGATGTTTCCACAACGCGTCAGTTTGGCGGCACGGGTTTGGGTTTATCTATATCTCGACGCCTTGCCTTAATACTCGGTGGAGACTTGGCGTGCACAAGTGAAAAAGGTAAGGGCAGTGTTTTTACTTTAACGCTAGATACTGGCGAGATAGATGAAACTGATCTTGTTTATGAAACGAAAAAACGGGCAGCCGCTAATATTGTCGCCGGAACGCCAAGCTTAAAGGGGCGGGTTTTACTGGTAGAAGATAGTCCGGACATACAACGCCTGGTATCGATGCTATTGCGTAAAACCGGGGTGGAAGTCGTGTGCGCTGATAATGGCCGCGAGGGTGTTGAGAAGGCCTTAACCGAAGACTTTGATCTGGTGTTAATGGATATACAGATGCCGGTGATGGATGGAGTTGAGGCAGCCAAAACGTTACGGGCAACAGGAACAGAGATGCCAATTATTGCCATGACGGCGAATGTGTTCGAGGAAGAAAGAAGAGCGTATCAGGCGGCTGGTATGAATGATCATGTCAGCAAGCCTATCGATAAAAGTACGTTCTATAGTTCAATAACCCGATTTCTGGAGGAGGGCGAAATGAATCATGTTGCGGCGGATGACCAGGACGAATTCAATGCGATGGTTGAGAAATTCAAACTGCGCTTGCGCACATATCTGGAGGAAATGTCAGTGTGTCTGAAACAGAACAATATTCAGGACCTGGCTTTGAAGTCTCATACCATAAAAGGACTAGGCGGGAGCTTTGGTTTTCCTGAAGTGACAACGTTGGCAGCGGATTTGAATCAATATGCTAAACAAGGTGATCTCTCTAAAATGGAAACTGCGCTAAGCAAGCTGCGAGACTACGCATTTCAAAACGTGTTTTGAATAGTGGCTGGTGCGTAATATATTGGAAGTAAAATGACGTGCTTATTTTGTACCGTTCTTTCGAGCCAGATGATCAAGCTGCATTCCAGGTAAATTGGCAACATCGACCGTATCAATCTGTTCTTTGCTGAGAATAATTTCGGCGTATTTCAAATATACCTGCTCGTTGACGAATATTGAAACAGCTCATGGTCTATGTGTTGTTCCTCAGCCATTTTCCCGAGAATTGTCAGCGCTTGTGAAAGAGGCATAGGTTTTTTATAGGGTCGGTCTGTCGCTGTCAGAGCTTCAAAAATATCGGCAATCCCCATGATACGTGCCTGCACCGACATTTGCTCGCGTGTCAGACCGTTGGGATAGCCTTTACCGTCCATGCGCTCATGATGATTTCCGGCAATTTCAGGAACGTTTTTCAAATGTCTGGGGAAGGGAAGTGAGTTCAACATGCGTTGACTCAACACAACGTGATTGTTTATCACAACCCGCTCTTCCTGAGTCAGGGTTCCTTTTTGTATACATAAATTCTTGACCTCGTCGTCGTCGAGGAACGGTCGCTCAACTCCGTTTTCCTGCCAACGATAGGCCGCAATTCGGCGAATACGGGTTTGATATTCCTCGTTCATGAATTCGCTACCGGTGTTACAACTGGCAAGAAAGCACTGGTCGTCATCGAGTTGCTTCAGTTGTGTCTGATACTGTTGATCCAGTTGCGCGATTGCTGCTGTATCGCCGTTGCTGGCAAAGGTGTTTTTCAAATGTTCGATTTCCCGGTCGCGTTTTAATACCTCGAATCGGGTATTCACGGTATGCAGACGATCGTAAATCGTTTCCAATTTTGTCGCCTTATCGATAACGTGGACAGGGGTGGTGATTTTTCCACAATCATGTAGTAGCGCGGCAATTTTCAGTTCATAAAACTGTTGTTCACTAAACCGAGTTTTGGCATGTGGTCCGAAACCTGTCTGATGTACCGCTTCGGCCAACATCATGGCTATGTCCGGTACACGACGGCAGTGACCGCCGGTATAAGGTGATTTTTCATCGATTGCCGTGGCAATCAATTCGATAAATTTCTCCAGTAAGTCTTTTAGCGCAAGACTGAGATTGTTATTAGTCAGGACGATTGCCGCCTGTGCGGAAAGTGCCTCAGTCAGGCGTTGATCTTCGGGGCTAAAGGAAATCGTGTTGCCTGCGTCGTCACGCGCGTTGATTAATTGCACGACGCCGATAAGCTCACCATGTGGCGTAGTCATAGGTATGGCGAGAAACGATGTTGAACGATAGCCCATGTTCTGGTCATAGGCGCGCATGCCGGAAAAATCGAACCCTTCGGCCTGGTAGGCATCGGGAATATTGACTGACTGCCCGGTGTTGGCGGCAAACGTCGCAATATTATGGATGTTTTGATTTCCGTTCTTTTCGACCAGAGGGATAGGTGCCAGATTGATCTTTTCCTGCCGGGTTCCACCCTTGGCGATGCCCAGGGTGTCATTCTTCATAATCGCAAATTCCAACGATTTTTCTGCGTCATTATAAAGATACAATGTACCACCATCGGCATTGGTGATGCTTTTTGCGCCATTCAAAATGATTTCGAGCAATTTGTCTGTATCCCGCTCGCTAGATAGGGAGATAGCGATAGAAATCAATTCCTGTGCGAGATCAAATTGACGGAGATTTGGATTCATAGAGTCAGACTAAGTTTTCTACTGCATGCAGTAAGTGTATCGAACTGCATGTCACAAAACTTGATGGAATACGTCTCACTCCCAGCGAAAAATCGCAGACCCCAAACCGAGAAAAAGTATGGTCATGACTGACAATATGCCGTAGTGGCTGGCTATATCAGAGAAACCCGCGCCATCGGACATTATTGCTCGGGCGCCGTCTACCATATGGGTCAGTGGCAAGGCTTGAGAAATCCACTGCACCCATTGTGGGGAGCCTTCAAGGGAAAACCACACGCCCGATAGCAACATCATGGGCCAGGTCGTCATATTCAGAATTCCCCCGGCAAATTCCTCGCTTTTCAGGCGCGCCGCGATGAGCAGTCCAAAGGCAATCATGCACATCGCACTCAGTAGGGACAGGAAGAACAGATTGAGATAGGAGCCTCGCATCTGAAAGTCGAGGAAAAAGTCACAGCCGATGTAAACAAAAACGGTAATGGACTGTATCAACAACAGGCGGGATACCAGTTGAGCCAGCAGGAATTTAAACGGCGAAAGTGGCGTGGCTTTTAGGCGTTTTAGAAAACCATTTTTGCGATACCGGACGATGACATAGCCGACACCAAACAAACAACTAATCATAATGTTCAAACCGAGTACGCCTGGCACTATCCAGTCAACATAACGTATCTCACGCCCATGTACTTCCTGGCGATCAAATTGACGCTTACCCTGGGCGCCGATAAACATCTGTTCCAGAATATAACCATTGGGTGAGGTCGAGTTGATCCAGTATCCAGGCTGTGGCTGCAATGTCAGCAACATATCGATACTGTGACGATCAACCTTTTCGACGGCTTTATCGATGTTTGAAAACGGCAGAAACTCAATAAATCGTGTCGACATAAACGGCAGGGATTGATAATCACTGACTTCGCCTATCACGCCGACTTTATACATTGGTCGGCTGTCGTCGGAAAATAGGATAGAGAAACCAAACACCAGCAGGAAGGGAAATACCACATTCCAGGAAAGGGCTGAGCGGTCGCGCAGAAATTCGAGATTACGTGCGTGCAAAACCGCGAGAAAATCTTTCAATTGCGTAAATCCTTTCCGGTAAGCGTGATAAAGAGATCTTCGAGATTCCACTTGCGCATTTCGACTTTCGCCAGTGGAATTTTGCGGTGCATGAATTCGCTGATAACGCCTTCCACATCACTGGTATGAATCTCAGCCCAACCATTCTTGCGGTGCAATTTGCCATTATTGTCAGGCCAGTCGCTACTCAGTAATTCAGTCGGCAAGCGTACTATGCTTTCATTGAAATGCTTGTCCAGCAAGGCGTTTGGCGTACCCTCGGCAATAATTTTGCCTTGATCAACGATAAGAATTTCGTCGCACAACACATAGGCTTCGTCCATGTAGTGCGTGGTAAGCACAATTGTTTTGCCACGCGCTTTAATGCCTTCGATAAGATTCCAGAAATTGCGTCGTGATTGCGGGTCAAGGCCAGTGGTCGGCTCGTCGAGAAAAACGATTTCCGGGTCATTGACCAGGGCCAGTGCAAGTAATAACCGTTGACGTTGTCCGCCTGAGAGTTTGCGATTATCGCGATCTAGAATATCGTGGAGGGCGCACATGTCGATGATGTGTTGCATATCAGCCGGATGGGTATACAGGCTATGGAACATGCGCAGGGTTTCTTCAACGGATAGAAAATCCTGTAACGAAGTGGCTTGAAACTGTATGCCCGCCTGTTGACGAAAATCGTGATCTAGGGGTTTGTCTTTATACAACACCTCGCCAGAAGTAGGTGCTGCAATGCCTTCCATCATTTCGATAGTCGTGGTTTTGCCCGCGCCGTTCGGTCCAAGTAAACCGAGACACTGGCCTTTTTTTATCTGAAAAGATATGCCATTGACTGCGTTGACCTTGCCATAGCTTTTAAAAAGATTGCGTACCTCCAGCAATACTTCCATATGGCCTAGTGCAGGGAATGAGGTATGGCGAGGGTGAACGCAGGTATATTGGCGTCAAAATGTGTGTGGTCGTCGGCAATCATTTGATAGGTGCCATACATGCTACCGACCGGGGTTTCCAATACGGTGCCACTGGTGTATTGAAAATGTTCACCTGGTTTTAGATAGGGTTGTTCACCGACCACGCCGAGTCCACGAACCTCCTGCTCCTGTCCGTTGGCGTCGGTGATATGCCAGTGACGGCTGACCAAACGTGCCGGGACTTTTCCTTCGTTACTGATGGTAATGGTATAGGCGAAGACAAAGCGCTTGTTTTCCGGGTCAGATTGCTCGCCGAGGTAGTCTGTTTTTACCCTGATATCTATTTTGTGCTCAATGTTCATAGGTCTACTTAGTCCACTTGATTTTGTGCCACGTATTCTGCGCCCATCAGGCCTATCTTGGCATTAATAATCAGATAAACCGGAATTTTCTCAGTTATAACCGACATGCGACCCTTATCGTTAAATGCGCGGACAAAATTACCATCCTGCATGAAGGGGAGTATCTTCGGCGCAATTCCACCGGCGATATACATGCCGCTGGAACAACGAAAATTCAAGGCCATATTACCTGCCTGGGCACCATATATTTTAACAAACAATGCCAGTGCTTCGCCCGCTAAATGTGACGGATTTGCCAATGCCTGCACGGATATTTGGGCCGCTGCGTCACCGGCGCCGAGTTTTTGAGAAAAATCCAGGTCGGCTCTGTGGGGATAGTATTCACTCATGAATTGAAAGATTGCCTGTAATCCATCACCGGATAGAATGCGCTCGTATGACACATGCGCATGACGTTTGCGAAGAAATTGCAGCAAACCTATCTGCACGTCGTCTGTGGGCGCGAAATCGCAATGCCCCCCTTCCGTGGCGTATACCGATATCTCTGACGTTTTGTGATGGAGATAGGCCTGACCGAGACCGGTTCCTGCGCCTATGATCGCCTGTGTGCCATGGCGATCCGGTTTGCCCGGCTGGAGTGTGATGACATCATTCGCGGAAAGCGATGCTATGCCATATCCTATAGCCTGGAAGTCGTTAATCAGTTTTATGCGGGAAATAGCCAATTCGTGACCCAAGGTCTGACTGTCTATTTTCCAGGGCAGATTGGTGATCGACGCGGTTTGCGTATCGGTGTGATGGAATACCGGTCCGGCGACGGCGAGGCAGGCACTATCAACAGGGGTGTTTTCAAGAAATTCCCCCAATAAATGTTCGAAACTCGCATAGTCATTGCTGGTGACATGACGAAATTTTTGTTCGTATACGTTTCCGTTTTCTACTGTGCTGAGACGCAGCAGAGTTTTTGTGCCGCCGAGATCGGCGGAGAGCAAGGTGGTCATCGCGCATCACTCAGCTGGGAAGCGGCATGTCTATCGATAAACCAATTCTGATTGCCGCTGACGTGTGTTGCGGGCACATCGACGCCGAGATCGATGATTCGATGAAGTATCTCGGCTTTCCCTTCTCCTTCGACCAGAAATATGATTTGCCTGGCCTGGTTAATTACCGGATAGGTCAGGGTAATGCGCCAGCTCTGCATTTTTTCCACATAGACAGCACAGGTAGGTGTGCTGGTTTCCTGCAATGCCGAGGTACCCGGGAAAAGTGAAGCGGTATGGCCATCTGCACCCAGACCGAGAAACACGAGATCAAAAATGATGTTTGTATTGAACTGCTGTTGCAATTGCTGTTGATAACGGGCGGCGTCTTGTGCCGCATTGACCCCGTCGGTCGGTATAGGGAAGATATTTTTCGTCGGACAAGTTATGTGATCAAACAGACTCTCTTTGGCCATACGGAAATTGCTTTCCGCATGATCATGCGCTACCCAACGCTCATCACCAAAAAATATGACACAGTTCTTCCAGTCTACGCTTGAACGATACGGTTCTTGCGCCAGTAATGTAAACAAGCGCTTTGGGGTGGTACCGCCGGACAGGGCGACAGTGAAACGACCGCGCGCCTGTATTGCCTCTGCTGATAATTGTTGCCAGCAGTCGGCGGCAGCTTTTGATAACTCATCCGGTGAGTCGAAAATGTTGAGTTCGCCAATCATAGCGACCTGTATACAAAAAACGGGTGTAACGTCACGCTACACCCGTGTTTTATGAAATGCAAGTTGTGTAATCAGGCAGCACTCGATGATTGTCGATTTTTGATCTGACTCATTTTGTCGTCGATCGCGCCCAGCAGTTTTTTAAATGCATCAGTAAAACTCGCCACACCATCGTCTTCAAGTTTTTGCATGGCTTTTTTGACATCAATGCCGGCATTTTGCAGGGCATGAAATTCGGCTGGCGCATCCTTGAGCCCCATTTCCAGTGTAGCTTGCGTAGCAGTGCCGTGATCTTTAAAGGCATCCAATGTCGCCGGTGGAATGGTATTCACCGTATGTGCACCGATGAGTGAGTCGATATACAGCACATCACTCCAATCCGGGTTTTTTACACCGGTGCTGGCCCACAACAGACGCTGGGGACGCGCGCCTGATTTGGCAAGATCTTTAAAACTGTTGCCAAAGAGCTTGCCGTATTCAACATAGGCGCATTTGGCATTGAGTATGCCTATTTGTCCTCGCAACGAGGCAAGCGTTTTACTGACATCGGAGGGTAGTTCGTCTACCAGTTTTTCTAGAATATTGTCGACGCGACTGACAAAAAAACTGGCAACAGAGGCAATTTTATCTATGGCTTGCCCCGATTCCTTACGTTTTTGCAAGCCCGCGATATAGGCATGCGCGATTTCTATATAGCGATCAACGGAGAACAATAATGTGGCGTTGATATTAATGCCATCGGCGATCAGTTGTTCTACAGCGGGTACGCCTTCCCATGTTGCAGGTACTTTGATCATGACGTTGGGACGATCGATGCGTTTGAAAAGCTCACGCGCCTCTTTTATCGTGGCACTGGTGTTATAGGCAAGGTCGGGAGATACCTCGATGCTGACGTAACCATCCTCGCCATGACTTTCTTTGTACACATGCGCGAGTAAATCTGCTGCATGTTTAATGTCCTCAACCGCCAGTTGATAAAAATAGTCGCGACTGTTTAGTGAAGGTTGTTCTAGGGCTAAGCGGGCCAGGGAATCGTCATAATCCTTGCTACCATTAATGGCTTTCTCGAAGATGGACGGATTGGAAGTGATCCCGCGTAAATCGTCCTCGCGTATCATCTGCGCAAGTTTACCGTTTTGCAGCATGTTGCGCTCAATATTGTCGTACCAGAAGCTTTGACCGTATTTTCTCAATAGATTGATCGCGGTAGCCATATTCGTTTTTCTCCGGCAGGTGGTGGAACTGGAGGACTCCAACCTTATCGTCAAACCCGGTGGCGTCTTTAACGTATTCCAAATTCAATAAGATTTTGAATTTTCATCATGCCTAACTGATAGACCGTACTTTCCCTGGGATAAAGCAGCTGAACTATATTATTTATCCGTCGTCGATGCGTGGGGTTGGTTTTTGGTGGTACGGCTCAGTTCTCCTTTTTCCAGTATAGATGACTCAAGGCGAGACATCAGTGTTGGGAGATCCTGATGTTCGGGGGCGAGGGTTTTGATTTGGCTCAACAGGCCTTCCGCCCAACGGGTATCGCCTGCTTTTATTGCGGTATCAATCAACAGACGATAACGCTCTACTTCGGTGTCGATCTGTTTTTTCAACATCGCCAGATAATGATTAGCCAGTTGCACGTTGTCATTCGAGAGGTAATAGGCAGTCAGACGCCTTAAGACAACCGGGTTTGCCAGGGATAGACGAGCGATTTGTTCAAGCTCATTAATAATTTGTTCGTTGCCCCGATTGAGTTGCGTTGCCAGATACCATTGTCGAATCGATGGGTCTGCGTCCACCGCAGGCCGTTGCAAGGTTTCGCCCAAGGAAAACGCAATCTCGGCCAATGTTGCTTGCCTATAATTATCGTCAGGAATATTGTTTGCCAAGGTCCGCGCTTGTTTTGCTTTATTTTGTAGTAGATATACCCGTGTCTGTTGCGATAATGCATCACTTTGAAGTCGTGGGTGTTCCTCAAACCAGGTTGTTGCCGCTTGCAGATTGAATTTCCACACCAACAGGTGATGTTGCAAGCTGTCACTATGGGTTTCTGAGACAGTTTTGAGTTGATGAATAATTTTTTCCGTCGAGCCAGGACTATCCCATTTTAAAAATGCCTTACCTAGCGAATACAGTCTTTCCGCTAGTTCTTTTTTATCGATATATTGGCCGAGATCGATGCGGTAATTCTGGTTTAAAAAGCGATAGGGGTTTTCCTCGTCTTGCAAACTGGCAGAGAGCGCAGACAAACGCACCTCGGTGAAGATATTGGTATCGCGGTTGGGTATAGCGTCTCCGGCGGCAGTTTTTAATTCTTTTTGCGATAGCGCGAAATACCATAGCAAATCCTGCGCTTGGTAAACTTCATAATGCGCCAGTGTAGCGGCGATCGACGGATGCTTCATGCGTTCAGATACTTGATCATAGTCATAGTGAATGGGGCTGAGTGAGCCGAGTAACATAAAGTCGCCGGTGTCGATGTTGGCGAAACTGATGACATAGGGAAATACATTGGTAAAAGCCTTGAAAATGGAACGCAAGGTCGTCACGTCCATTTTGAACAGGTTCACCCATTGACTATAAAACCCCCCTTCGTTGAGCCGCGATTTTACGATGGTGAAAAACTCCTGGGTAAACACGTTCGACGCCCCAGCGAGCCAAGGGTGAGACGCTTGTGCCGCAATGATGTCGTATCGCTTGTCTTCAACAAGCAATGTATTTCGCGCATCGTTAAACGACAGGTTTACGCGAGGGTCATCAAGGGCGATGGCCGGACCATTTTCCAATGTGCGTATGGCCTCAACAACGGTAGGTTCGAGCTCCACCACACGCACGCTTTTCACATCGGTATGCGTGAATGCACGGGTTGTCAGTCCACCACCATAGCCGACAACAAAGGCGCTTTCCGGGTTTGGATGTAGAAAGTAAGGCATGTAGGCAAGCAGACTTTCGATGATGAGCGTCTGCTTGTTATTTTTCATATTGATAATGGATTCGTTTAGACCATTTGCCTGGACTTTGGCGTATTCACCGTCATAGGTGACCAGGCTGATGACGCTGACCTTTCCTTCTTTCAGAAACAGGAATTCCGGTTCTTTGCCCTGTGAGGCCTGTTCGTCATACATATAGTCGACCGATGCAATCATTTCCCTGTAGTCGAGATGCGGCCATAAAAAATGGCTGCTAAGGGCGACGGTTGCGCAAAGCGCGATCGCAGTGCGCTGTGCTGGTCGGGTTGTAATCAAAATAAAGAGTGCACCTGTGACCAAGGTCAATATGGCCATCGAGCTTAGTAATGTATCGGTTCCCCAGGTGGGAATTATCCAGAATCCTGCGGCAAGCGAACCGAGTATGCTGGCGAGTGTGTTGACTGCGTAGGCTTTGCCTACGCGCTGGCGAACGCCGTCGAGATCACCGCAATAGAGTCGCAGATTTACCGGGAAGATAAGGCCTAACACAAACGTCGCCGGGAAGAGTAAAAACAGGATAGTGAGATATTTGATGAATTGTTTATTCGTCTCTTCGATACTCATATGGTTGATGCCTTCGTAAATACTCGGCACCAGGCTCAAACCACCGCGGGTAAACAAAAATAACAGCGCGAGACAGATCATGCTCAAGCCAAGAAACGCGGCTGGATGGCGTATCCGTTGAATATGATTTTTGATAAACCAGGATCCCATCGCTATACCGAACAAGAAAATGGTCAATATGGACGCAAAACCATAAATTGTCGTTCCCGCGAATATCGACAAATATTTTGTCCAGCCAACTTCTGTCGCGATCGAGACAAAGCCGGTCATGAATAGTGTGGCCAGGGCCATGCTGCGAACACCAAGACCCGGCATTGAGTCATAGTGCTTGTCCGTTGATTGGCGATCTTCGAGTGGCGGAAACTGTAGTCGGCGATTGGCCATCATGCCGATAAAAACGATAGTCAGATTAAGTGCAACGGCGATATAAATCGCCCCATCGAGTCCGAAGTTGGGAATAAAAACAAACCCGGATAACATGGCGCCAAATACGGCGCCCAGGGTGTTTAGACTATATAACTGACTTACACGCAAACCGACGTGTTGATGTCGGCGCACCAATATACCGGCCATTACCGGAAATGTTGCACCCATACACAGAGTGGGTATCAGCAGTAGTGTCAGGGTAATCGCGAATTTCGTGCCGAGTTGACCGCCACTGGCCCCGATTTCAGCCATTAAGCCATCCAGGTTCAGTAAGGTGGGTAGTAATAATAGTCCGCTAAGCGCAATCAGCGCTTCAAGCACGATATAGGGCGTTAAATTCTGAATGCGTTGGCGGGTGATGCGCTCAGCGGTGTAGCTACCCAGCGCCATGCCGAGAAAAAATGCGGCCAGAACAGTACTGATGGCTGCACTGGTAGAGCCCATGCTTAGCCCAAGCAGTCTCACCCAGCTGACCTGATAGGTTAAGGCGGCTGTACCCGAAAGAACCAGAAACAGCGCCGATAACACATACACGGCGTATATCCTTTTAATACCGAAAATCGCCAGCGGAAGTTATCGACCGGCTAAACTGCAGCGTCACAGAGAATCGCATGTGACACTCCCCCCACGTAGGCCCATGACCCGAATACATATCGTTTTATACTTATTGTTGTTGAAGAAAGAAGCTTAATTAGAAATCGTCTCGTTAGGCGCAGACCAGTTAAAACTGACTACCTGTTTATGGCTGTTGAAGCGAATCTCCAAAACCTTGAGATTGGCGTCTTTGAGTTTGTGTATCTTGCCCTTGCCATAGTAATAGGTCCACCGGGTGTAATAAGTTCCATCCATCTCGACCACTGCCCCGGTACTCGTAGGTTCACCCATCTTTCCCTTGACCTGGGCCTGGGTGGTTTCACCACGCTTTACCCATGCCTCGAAATCCTTGGGATTAAAATCTGTTCCGAACTGTATGGTGGCGCAGGCGCTAGCCAGTACGAAAATCAACGATATAACAGTGAACTGCAGACTCTTTTTCATTTTTCCTCAGACTTCTTTTCAAGAAATTAAAACCAACTTAATCACAGCGACTATACTTAGTTGTACACGCAAACTGAAAAAGTGCTGCAATCAAGACAAAAGTTTAGTAATAATAGATACATATACCGAGACCTGTAAAGGGCGCAATTCTAAAAATTACCGCGTGTGGGAAGAGGGAAAACGTGAAAAATCAATTTATTAACATCATGACGCCCCGACTGGTACGTTACCTCGGCGTGGCCTGGATCATATTTTTTACGCTTCAGCTCGGCGGTTGTGAACAGTTAAAAGAGCTATCCGCAAATCGAAGCCAATCTTCTCAACCTGAAAGTGTTTCAAAGGGTGGAAATACCGAAAACACCACAATATCCAACGCGAATGGTAGTGGTGAGACTTCTGACGTGATTGTTACGGAAACGGGCACAGGCAGCAGCAACACTATTGATAATTCAAATTCAACCAGCCAAAGTAACAACAATAGCGGCACAGACAAGGTACCTGCAGACAGTTCTGAAACACAGAGCGATGCGACTAACAATACGTCGGATACCAATAGCACGAATACAGAAACAGATACTAACTCAGGTACAGGTGTCGGATTCGGCACGAATGCAGGGACTGGTACGGGTTCTGGGTCTGGCACAGGTACGGGTTCAGGCACTGGAACAGATACAGGCACTGGAACAGATACAGGCACTGGAACAGATACAGGCACTGGAACAGATACAGGCACTGGAACAGATACAGGCACTGGAACCGATACAGGTACTGGAACAGATACAGGTACTGGAACAGATACAGGTACTGGAACAGATACAGGTACTGGAACAGATACACCAACCGATATCCCCGCTTTTATGCCGATGCCGGATTTCGTCGATTCAGCAGGGACACAATGTCATACGTCGGCTACTTCTTCGGGTGATTTGCCTGATCTAGTTAAAATCATCGGCTACGCCCAGTGCGGTGGCCTCGTAGTCGGACAACGTCAAACCATACAGATTGCCGCTCAGGATTCTTTTCCGAATTTGCTGCACATGGTTGTTAAACAACCCGGTGGGGAATCGGCGCCAATCGTCTGTGAAAATCTGCTGACTAACGGTATTGCAACGAAAATTGTGCGTTGCAGCTTTATCGCGACTACCGATAACGTTGAAGTCTTAGTATTTGATGAGGCGCTTTCTCCGCTGCAATTTGGGTTTCAGAGTATGCGCTACAGCGTGATCGAGGGTGGATTCCTGCAGCTGAGAAACATGCCGATTTTGTTGAATCCCGGTAGTACATCGCAAGTTGTCGATGGTGAAGTAGCCGCCCAGGGTGGCGTGTCTTTCAGTACCTTTATCGCGGCAAAAGCGGGTGGCGAGGCAATGTCGAGCCAGTTGAACACACGTGTCGTTTTGTATCCTGATCATATCGACGATCTGGTTTTACTCCTGGTAGAGGCCCCTCCCGAAAGTTCTGGTATCAAATCCTTAGTTTGCGGACCAAAATATGTCACAAGAGTGCAGAATGGTCTGTCAGCGATCGAGTGTGAGGGGGCGTTTGCCGAATATACTCAGCTTAAGATAACCGTGTTTGCGCGTGGGAATAACAGTACTGCGGATGAGCTTCCCTATCAGAACACGATCATCAAAGGTGGGACGACTTTTAAACTACAGGTTGAAACCTATTAAAAAAACCTGGCTTTACTTCGCTCACATTTATAACTAGATGAAAAATCATCGTTTTCAGTGATAAATCACTGAACTTCGCTATCAAGAATAGTATAGAAAATTCCGATATATATAGAGGCCTAAAAGGTCAAACTAACTTAATGATTAATATCGGAATTTTTCGACTCGTCATGTTGTTCGACGATAGATGCACGCCACGATGGAAAAATTTTTCAGCAAGCTGTCGATCAGGGCGAAGTTAAACATCATCATCGCCTTCATATTCCTGGCGGTAATTGCGGTCGCTACCGTGGTTAACGTCATGAGTGAACGACGTTATATTCTTGAGGTTGCCAAAGAACAGGTAACCGATCTCTCCTATTGGTATTTCGATAGTCTCAATACCATGATGCTGACCGGCACCATGGAACAGCGATCTATATTACGTGAAAAGCTATTAGCGCGTTCTCAGGTTAAAGAGGCACGCGTGGTGCGCGGCGAACCGGTCTCTCATCAGTATGGGCCAGGTCTACCGGAAGAACAGGCGGTGGATGAATTGGACTACAAAGGTTTGCAAGGTGAATCCAGTCTCATCGTTGAAGATACACCTCAAGGTCGTGTCATGACCGTAGTGACCCCATTTAAAGCAAGTGAAAACACCCGCGGCGTGAATTGTCTGCGCTGCCACGATGTGAAGCCCGGCGCGGTGAATGGCGCGATTCGCGTGTCATATTCATTAGCGCATATGGACGGCAATTCCGCGACCGAAACGATTCGTAATGTGGTAACGAATCTGGTGCTGTTCTGGGTCGGAATGATACTGGTTAATATGCTGTTACGCCGCTGGGTCATCCTGCCGCTGGGAAAACTCAATCACGCCGTTAGTCAGCGTGGTCAAGGCGATACTGGCATACGCGTCGAGCTTGAAGGAAATGATGAATTTACGAGGCTGGGACGCGCCTTTAACACCATGGCTGACAATATCAATGCTGCCAATGATCGTGAACACCAGACTGCCGTCGATTTGCAGACCAAGGTCGACGCGATGCTTGAGGTGGTAAACCGTGTAACCGAAGGTGACTTTAACGCGCGCGTACCGTTCTCAGGTAATGATGCCATCGGTGAGTTGGCGAGTAGTCTGCAAATCATGATTGACTTCATCAACACGTCTATCGAACAAAAGAAATTAGCGGTGGAAACCTTGCAGAAAAAGGTCGATGACTTACTGCTCATCGTAACTTCTGTTGCGGACGGAGATCTTACCCAGAATATTTCCATCGGTGGCAACGATGCGATCGCGCAATTAGCGCAAGGCGTACAAACGATGACCTCGCGTCTCAATGAACTCGTCGCGCAAGTGCAACGCTCAGGTGTGCAAGTGACCTCTGCGGCGACTGAAATGGCGGCAAGCGTTAAGCAAGTGGAGCTTACCGCAGAAAAGAATGCGCTTACCACAGGAGAAATCGCCACTACCGCAACTGAAATCTCCGCAACGTCTAAAGAATTGCTGGAGACCATGGACGAAGTGGCGGAAGTCGCGGAAAAGGCCTCTAGCTCAGCGGAACAGAGTCACAAGGGGCTGGTGCGCATGGAAGAACTCATGCGTCAGGTGGTGGAGTTTTCCAGCATCGTATCAGACGAACTGGAAGTGTTGAGCGATAAGGCCACAAATATCAGTGACGTGGTGACGACAATTTCGCGCGTGGCGGACCAAACCAATTTGTTGTCCTTAAATGCATCCATCGAAGCGGAAAAAGCGGGCGAATATGGCCGCGGTTTTTCCGTCGTTGCCAATGAAATACGACGTCTCGCAGACCAGTCGGCGGTAGCGACTTTAGACATTGAGCAAATGATAAGAGAGATGCAAGATGCGGTGAACTCAGGTGTGCGCAGTATGGGTAAGTTCGCCCATCAGTTGCAGGAAAGCGTTGCAGTGGTACAACACGTGAGCCAGGAACAATCAGAGATCATCGATCGCGTGGAAACACTCGGGCCGCGCTTTGAGTTAGTACACAAGGGAATGCACTCTCAATCTAAACGGGCAGAACAGATTAACGACGTGATGAAGCATCTCAGTGATGCTGCTCGACGCACAGTGGAATCACTGCATATTTCCTCCGCTGCAATTGAACGGCTGAATAATGCGGCAGGTGGGCTGCACAGTAGTGTGTCGCGATTTAAGGTGAGGACTAAAAACGCTCTGTTCAAAGATGGCGATAGTGGTGGCTCATCATGAACGAAGAAAAAATAGCAAAGCTGGTAGAGCAGGCCTGTTGGCGTCAAATTGGCGTCTGGAGCAGTAAAGTAGGGCGATGTGAATATTTGGAAATTGTTCGGCACTGTCGAAACTGCGAGGTGTTTTCTTCGGCTGCGCAAGGGGTGTTTGCGCGTGAAAGTAGTCAGGCAAAACTGTTTGAACGCTCACTTGACTTATTTCATTCAGGCGAAGTTGTAGCGCGTAGCGAAGGGATTTCTCTGTTGCCATTTCGCTTGGGAACGACGTGGTTTTGCACCCGACCTAAAGAGGTTATCTCCATAGCCCCCCAAAGCAAAGTGCACAGAATTCCGAATAGGGAGAGTGGCTTTATTCGAGGACTTGTACCGGTGGATGGCGCGATCTATCCCAGCATATGTTTGAATGTCTTCTTTGGTTTGACCTGTGCTGGCGAGGAGCGTTATCAGGACACAGGCGTATTTGAACGCACGGTGATTTTGCAAGCAGGTAAAAAACGCCTGGCGGTGTCAGTGGACGAGGTGCGCAACTTACACTATTTCAAGGCGCAGGAGGCAAAACCTCCAGGGCACAGGTGTAGCGACAAGTTACGTCCATACGTGAAACAGGAATTCGTTTTTGATTCCTATCTTGATGAAGTCGTTTTCGAACTGGATATGGAGTCAATTGGTCTGCAATACCTGAAGGCTTTGACATGAGTGGAAACGGTGGAGATCTCAGTGATTTTTCCATGCTTGATCTGTTTCGCATGGAGCTCGACAGTCAGACAAATATTCTCAATCAGGGTTTGCTTGCGCTGGAGAACCAAAATGCATCGGCAAAGGAACTTGAACGGTTGATGAGAGCTGCACACTCTATTAAAGGCGCCGCACGCATGGTGAATGTCAATAGCGTTGTGCGAATTTCTCATGTATTGGAAGAGTGCTTTGTGCAAACTCAGCAACGCAATCTGAGACTCAGTCATGATGATATCGACGCATTGTTGGGCAGCATAGACGTTTTGTGTGAAATTGCCAAACTTCCCGACAGTGATATGACCAGTTGGGATGCAAAATACGAAATTCAAATTGGCACAATAGAATCAAACTTGTTGGCAATAGCGAATAAGAATAAACGAGATTCAGTGGTTGTGACCAGTAATGATATAGATGCCCGGCTGTTACGTGATGAGGCGAATAAACAGTACGCGAAGGAAACGCTATTAAATGAGGAACGGAACACACTGCGAGTAGATGTAAATCGTATCAATCGCATTCTAAGCCTTGCCGGTGAATCGCTGGTAGAAAGTCACCGCCTGAACGACATGATGGAAACGTTCACCCAGTTCAAACAACAGCAAAATCGCTTAATGGATGAGTTGAATCGCCTGCGTGTGACAATGCGAGATGCGCCGATAAGCGGTTTAGTAAAGTCGCAATTTCAAAAATGCTATACGTCTGCCATGCATATGCGGCACACCTTGAATGAAAGGATTGTTGAGCTTGATAGTTTCGATCGCCGCAATGCGCTATTGATCGAACGCCTGCATGAGGAAGTACGATCTACGCGCATGCGTCCGGTATCGGCTCTTGTACATGCTTTTCCTCGTATTGTAAGGGATCTGGGAAGAACGCTGAGTAAAAAAGTCAAACTGCATATGTCTGGTTTGGCGACACTCGTGGATCGTGAGGTATTGGAACGTATAGACACGTCATTGAAACACCTGATTCTAAACGCGGTTGATCATGGCATTGAGGACGAATCGACCAGGTTGAATATGGGTAAAACTGCTGAGGGTCATATTACGCTTGAAGTGTCACAGAGCGCTGGAATGTTGTTTATTGTCGTCGAAGATGATGGCAAAGGGGTGGATCTTAGTGCCTTAAAACGGAAGGTAGTTAAGAAAGGAATTTCGAAAATGGATGTTCTTGACGATATGGATTCAAGCTCTTTGTTGTCGTTTTTGTTTATGGCTGGATTTAGTACGCGTAGCCGGACTGATACTCTGTCCGGGAGGGGAGTAGGTCTTGATTTGGTGCGTGAAACGATAGAGGGACTGGGAGGGAGCATATTTGTAAGTAGTCGCCCGGGGGAGGGAACGCGTTTTCAGTTACTTCTACCCCAAACAGTTTCCATTATGCGAATTCTATTGGTGGAAGCGGCAGGTGAGTTATATGGTTTTCCCTTGTCGCGAGTACACCGCGTGACGCGGATACAACGACAGGATATCGCAAAGAATTTACACGGCTATTGTTGCTATTTTGATGACGGCACGTTTCAGTTAATCAGTATTGATCAACTACTGGGTGAAAGTGTGCCAGAGCTTGCTCCAGAGCTGGACGTAGTCTTAATTGATCAGGCGGATCAAAAAATCGCGATTATCGTCGACAATATACTTGGACAGCGCGAAGTCTCGGTACAACGTCTTGATCCTGATCTTGGAGACATTCCAGGTGTTGATTCCGCGGCTATACTCGATGACGGTGAACTGACCTTGATTTTCAGTTCTCACGCACTGGCTGGGCTTTACAGCGATTTGAATGCAGAACGCAAGATTAATCTTGCCATGCCTCGGCGTCGTGGCGAGCGATACCTGCTTTTGATATGCGATTCTCCTACAACACGTGAAACGGCAAGACGTTTTTTGGTTCGACACGACTATCAAGTGATTACGATGCGCTATTCAGACAGTGTGGTTGATCGAATCAGAGGACAGACACCTGATGGCGTCATTGTCGGAACTGACATAGGGGAGGACTCGCTGCGAAAATTGTTTTTTGTATTGAACAAGGATGAATCTTTGCGTCATACACGCACCATGATGTTAGTCGATGATATGGACAAGTCTTGGTTGAATGAAGATCAATGGGCAATGCCCCAGTTGAATACGCGAGACACGGTTCGACAGGCCTTTTTACATACGGTGAACGCAATGTTGGCAGGAAAGCATTAATGCGAATTGGAATCGTCAATGATGTGCCATTAGTTTCTGAAGGATTACGCAGGGTATTAATGCGTCATACGGAATTCGATGTCGCGTGGCTAGCCTGTGACGGTCAGGAAGCCGTAGATAAATCAGGCATGGATCTGCCAGATGTCATTTTAATGGATTTAATCATGCCGGTAATGGACGGGGTGGAGGCTACACGGCAAATCATGCAGAACAATCCCTGTCCGATACTGATTGTTACCGCCTCAGTTGATGAGAATATTGCGATGGTATTCGACGCGATGAGTCACGGTGCGCTCGACGTTGTTACCACGCCTTTAGCCTGTACCGGAGACCCGGATCTGGGTACAGACGAGTTTCTGACTAAGATCAAACTCGTGCATGCCGCGGCTATGGCGACTACAACTCAGTTAACATCCAAGCGCGCGCAGAGTGCCAGTATGGATGCGTGTATGGAGGCCACCGGCCTGGTGGCAATAGGCGCTTCTTCTGGCGGCCCACAGGCGATTTTGAATGTATTAAATAGAATGTCGCGGAATTTGCCAGTCGCTATTGTTGTCGTACAACATATGGACGAAAAATTTGTCCCCAGCTTTATAGAGTGGCTACGTCAGCAACTGGGTCGGCCAGTACAGCGGGCTGTGGAAGGGAGTAAACTCTGTCAGGGGCGAATTTACGTTGCAGTGACCTCGGATCATTTGGTGCTTAATCAGGACCGGCACCTGGCGTATACCACTTTGCCGCTAGACTATCCTTATCGACCTTCTGTCGATATTTGGTTAAACAGCGTGGTGGAAAACTGGAAGCGCCCCGCGTGTGGTGTATTGCTGACCGGTATGGGAAGTGATGGTGCCACGGGATTGAGAAACATGCGGGAGAATGGTTATTACACCATTACGCAGGATAGGCAGACCAGCACGGTTTATGGAATGCCCGGTGCTGCGCGAGCACTTGACGCAGCAATAGAAGAATTACCGCTGGAACAAATCGGTCCAGCGGTCGAACGTTATATGGCAGCAAGAGTTAGATAAAGAGTATGGGTTGAATGTCAGGCGAAATTCAAAAGACACATGACGCACAGAAAACCATTGTGATGCTGGTAGACGATCAGTCTATTGTTGCGGAAGCTGTGCGTCGTATGCTGGCCGACGACCCGGAGATCGAATTTCACTATTGTGATCAACCGACGCGGGCAATTGATTTCGCCACGGAGTTACGCCCTACTGTCATATTGCAGGATCTGGTTATGCCTGATCTCGACGGTATTTCTCTGGTACGACACTATCGCTCAAATTCTGTAACAGCAAATGTGCCGGTCATAGTTTTATCGACCAAGGAAAATCCGAAGGATAAAAGCCTGGCCTTTAGCGTGGGGGCAAATGATTACCTGGTTAAACTTCCGGACAAAATAGAATTGATCGCGCGAGTGAAAGCGCATTCACGCAGCTATCTCACACAATTGGAGCGTGACGAAGCATATCGTCAGTTACAGGAATTGCAGGCTCAGTTGGAAGAGAGTAACGCGACTCTGCAATTGCTTTCCTGCCTGGATGGTTTGACAGGAATTGCCAATCGTCGTCGATTCGACGAGTTTATGAAAAATGAATGGAAGCGTGCACGTCGCGAACAATCCGTATTGTCGATGATCTTGGTCGACGTGGATATGTTTAAGGCATATAACGATAACTACGGCCATCAACAGGGTGACGATACCTTGAAAAGAGTCGCCAACACACTAAGCGCGGTGCTCAATCGCCCGGCGGACTTGCTGGCGCGTTATGGTGGAGAAGAGTTCGTCGTCGTCTTACCTGACACCGATCTGGACGGCGCATACAAAATGGCTGAGCGTTTTCGTGGTAATGTGATGGACCTTAACATTCCACATGACTATTCAACCCAGAAAATTGTGACGATAAGCGCAGGTATTGCGGCGTGCAAGCCGTCTGAAAAAGAGAATACACCTGAACGACTACTCGAAAAAGCAGACAAGGCTCTGTATGCGGCAAAGGAACAGGGAAGAAATCGGATAGTTTCTTACAACGATTTGAACAAGAAGAAATAGGACACAAATTCTGAAGTTGTAAAATTTATTAGTTTTTCTTTAGTTTAAACTGATTAATCAGCGTTTTGAGCTCGCTAGTCATGTTCGACAGCTGGTGGGATTTTTCCAGGGATGAACTGGCATCGTTGACTACCTTTTTAGCCATATCAGATATTTCGTGAGTGATATCACTCAAACTCTCATTCGATTGACGATGTATTTGAGATGCACTTTCGATACGCCGGTTTAGTACGGCAATTTTCTCGATCTCGCTCATCATCGCAATCAGATCTTTTGCCACCGAAGAAACGGTTTCCGAATTCTCATGTGCAAGCATCTTGGCGTTCTCCATCGAGCTTACCGCGACATTGGATTTACTTAGTAGTTGATCGATTATATTTTTGATTTCGGTTGTGGATTCATGTGTGCGTGATGCCAGGGTACGTACTTCATCGGCGACTACGGCAAAGCCTCTGCCTTGTTCTCCAGCGCGTGCGGCTTCGATAGCGGCATTTAGCGCAAGTAAATTGGTTTGTTCTGCGATATCGCTAATGACGTTGATGACTAGTCCTACTTCATTGCTCTGTTGCGCCAGAGCCTCGATGCTGTCAGCTACTCGGGTAATCTCTTCCGAGAGTTGCGTGATAGAACGGGTTGTTTGTTCCAGATGATGGCTGCCTTGACTGGCTTTTTCCTCGGTCGTGTTGGCGTTTTCCGAAGCGGCAACCGCATTTTCGTTGATTTCAACAATACCGCGTAGCATTTCCTGTATTGAGTGGTTGGTAACCTTGCTCTTCTCAAGTTGCTGACTGGCGCTATTTTGTGTTGTGCGGGCCAGATTCGATACCGCATCTGTTGTTTCCGCTACACTAGCCGTCTGTTTCTGAATCTTGCCGATAATTTCGCGAAAGGTTTCCTGCATGGTATTGGTGCTTTCGGCCAGATCTCCAATCAGATCATCGTATTTAAAGTCGCAGCTTTGTGTGAGATCTTTTCGACCAATGGCTTGTGAGATGCTTCTGATTTCGCGTAATGGCGAGAGCAGGATGCGGTTGACCAGATAGAAATTGACAATGCCAATGGTCACTCCCGCGAGTATGCAGCCGATAGTAAACCATACCAACATTCCAGGTTTCCATTCGACGAACATGGCGGCATAAAATGGAAAAACAGCGCCCATGAACAATCCGAAGCCATAACACGCATACATAAGGCGCGCGAGCAGACTTTTTCTAGGGTTGCGAAGAAGAATCCAACTGCGACTTTGTTTCACGTCTATTCAGGTGTCTATCCGTTATTCATCAAGATATAACGACAAAAGAGGCCCTGATTTTGAGTGTTTTTAACGAATTTAATATGAGAGACAGTGCGGTTATAAGTCTGGCGGCATAATTCGCGCAGTTTTAACCATGTTTTCAGAGGTCTGCATGATTTCGATGGCATATTCGTTAATCTTGACGCTTATTCCTGCTTCCGGAATGCTTTCCAAATATTCCACCACCACACCGTTTAATGTTTTTGGTCCGTCTTGAGGAAGATCCCATTGCATCACACGATTTAGTTCACGGATATAGGTGCTGCCATCGACGAGAAAACTCCCGTCCTCCTGGGGATGGATTTCCTTGATGAGTGCTGACGGGTCGCTGGTAAACTCACCGACGATTTCCTCAAGAATATCTACGAGTGTAACCAGGCCCTGAATGTCACCATACTCGTTAACTACCAGACCAATTCGGCGTTGCTGGCGTTGAAAATTAAGCAACTGTGTATTGAGTGGCGTGGCTTCCGGAATAAAATACGGCTCTCGCATGTTGGCCTCAATCGCCTGTTTCGAAAACTCTTCCTGAGCCATCAAATGCATGACGTGCCGAATATGGAGAATTCCTTCGATATTGTCTATATCACCACGGTATACCGGCAGACGGGTATGCTGACTGTGAGTGAGTTGTTCTTTTATATCTGCCCAATCGTCTTCGAGGTCGATTCCCTGCACTTCATTACGTGGAATCATGATGTCTTCGACAGTCACTTTTTCGAGGTCCAGTATGCTCAGCAACATTGACTGATGTCGTTTTGGAATCAATGCGCCGGCCTCATTTACGACAGTGCGCAATTCTTCCGTACTCAAGTGATGGCTGTTCGCGCCTTCGACATCGACGCCTAACAAACGCAGCAAGGAATTGGCTATGCCATTGACCACCCATACCAGGGGATAAAGTATTTTCAGTAGTGGAATAAAGATAAAAGCCGCAGGAAAGGCGATGCGCTCTGGATGCAAAGCGGCCAGCGTTTTAGGCGCGACTTCCGCAAAAATCAAAATGACAAGTGTTAATAGGCCCGCCGCGATGGCGATGGCAGTTTCCCCACCTAAACGCAAGGCGATGATAGTGGTTAATGATGAGGCGAGGATGTTAACAAAATTATTGCCAAGCAGAATGAGGCCAATCAGGCGGTCAGGACGCTCGAGTAAGCGGTTCGCTCGAATAGCGCCCTTGTGCTTGATCTGCAGCAGATGTCTCAGCCGATAACGATTTAACGTCATCAAGCCTGTCTCTGATCCCGAGAAAAAGGCGGACAATATTAAGAGAAAAATCAGTGAGCCAAACAGCGCACTTAAAGGAATTTCATTCAATGATGGCTAACCCCTTTAGCCTCGATAAGCGGAATCCAACCCGTATTACACGGGCCATTGTGGGCGCTGTCAATCCCGAATGACGTCGGTAACGTTTTAACCGAGATCAAATTTATCGACATTCTTCATGGAATAGTGCGTTGTTTTTTTTCAATAAATGTTAAGTTTTCCGTTATATTTGCCGTTTAACGCTTGAGCAGTATTTCGAGTACGTATTTACTGCCGAAGTAGGCGACCATTAGTGTGACAAAGCCGCTAATGGTCCAGCGTACGGCAGTACGACCGCGCCAGCCGTGTTTCCAGCGCCCCCATAACAGGGTGGCAAACACTAGCCAGGCCACGACGGAAAGCACGGTTTTGTGCACGATGTGTTGAGCGAACATATCTTCAAGGTAGACAAAACCGCTGGCAAGAGACATGGTTTGTAGGGCGAAACCGATGCTGATCATTTGAAACAATAATGTTTCCATGGTTTCAAGTGCAGGGAGCGCACGGATAAAACCACCCGGATGGCGGTTATGGAGATTTCGCTCCTGGGTAGATAGCAGTATTGCCTGTACACAGGCTAGCCCAAGAAGGCTGTAGGCCAGTATGGAAAACAGGATGTGAATACTCAGGCCTCTCGCTTCATTCAGCACAATATGTGTTGTCGGAACGGTGGTATGTATAGACAATACGATGGCTGTTACGGGAAAGATAATGATGCCAAGCGCTTCGATAGGTTTGTTCATCATCGCGATTAACAGTAGACTTGCGACGAACCAGACAGCAACGGAACTTATGTTGGTAAATCCAAGGTTGAGACCGGCTTCGGTCACTACGGTAGCGTATAAGGCCCAAGCGTGAAGCAACAGTGCGACGAAGGTACACAGAAGTACAATGCTTTTACCTGGTGCGGCGGCGAGGTCAGGTCTAAGACGACGCAGCAGTATAACGGATGAAAGCAGATAACAAAGTATGGATAGCGCACTAACAAAAGTAAGCATTGTAAACGGGGCTCCGAGGAAACTCAGGCGAATAATGGCACAACCCCCGGCGCCATTGAAGGGGTAAGTTGGCAAAAATGGCAAACTTTTTCAGGACGAGTAAAGAGAGCAGGTTCAGAACAATATGAAGATTCGGGTCCTAGGATGTAGCGGCGGTATCGGTGCAGGTCTTCGAACCACGTCAATTTTGATTGACGATGACATTCTGATCGATGCGGGTACTGGCGTCGGTGATTTATCGCTGGATGAGATGAGTCGCATACGACATGTGTTTCTGACGCATTCACACATGGACCATATCACTGCACTTCCTTTGATGATCGACAGCATATTTGAACGTATCAATGATCCTATCAACGTGTACACGCAGCCTGAAACCGCCAAGGCGATCAAGGAACATGTTTTCAATTGGATGATCTGGCCAGATTTTACAGTTTTACCTACAGAAGAAAATCCAGTGCTGAATTTTCACTCGATGGTGCCAGGTGAAACGATCGAGATAAAGAAGCGCGTCATTGAAATGATTGCTGTCAATCACAACATTCCTGCCGCAGGTTATCGCGTACAGGGAGAGAATGGCGCGTTCGCGTTCAGTGGAGACACAACAACCAATGACTCATTCTGGGAAGCGCTTAACAAACACGGATCATTAGAATTACTGTTTGTGGAAACGGCGTTTACCAATCGACAACGAAATCTCGCGCAAATTGCCCATCACTATTGTTCCTCGTTATTGGCTAATGACCTGAACAAGCTGAAGCATCGCCCCGATGTCTATCTCACGCATCTGAAACCAGGCGAGGAAATTGCCATACTCTCGGAAATGCGCGTGGCGGTACAACAGTTCGCCCTTAAAACCTTGGTCGGGGGCGAGGTTTTTACGTTATAATCCCAGGCCCTGTTTTCGCAATTATTCCGACAAGGCCGACCCATGCTCGAAAATCTCACCGATCGCTTTGCCCAGTCTCTACGAGCCATTCGTGGTCAGGCACGCATTACCGAAGACAATATCAAGGATACCCTGCGAGAAGTACGCATGGCGCTACTGGAAGCCGATGTAGCCTTGCCTGTGGTGCGGGAATTTGTTAATCGCGTCAAAGAGCGGGCGGTTGGCCAGGAAGTCATCAAGAGCATCTCCCCCGGCCAGGCCTTTGTCAAAGTCGTCAATGATGAACTTATCCATGTCATGGGTGAGGCGAATGAGGAGCTAAATCTTAGCGTACAACCCCCCGCCGTGATTCTGATGGCAGGACTCCAGGGGGCGGGTAAAACGACAACTGTCGCCAAACTGGCCCGTTGGCTAAAAGAGAAAAAAAACAAGACCGTGCTGGTGACCAGTGCGGACATTTATCGGCCCGCAGCAATCAAGCAGCTCGAGACCGTCGCCGCCGAAGTCGGTGCGCTGTTCCATCCCAGTAATGAAAAGCAAGACCCTGTTGATATTGCCAAGGGTGCGATAGACGCTGCGCGCAAGAAATTCGCCGATGTCGTCATTGTCGATACGGCGGGTCGCCTGCATGTGGATGAGGAAATGATGGCCGAGATTCGGCGTCTGCATGGAGCCATCAATCCGGTAGAAACCTTATTCGTCGTCGATTCCATGACAGGTCAGGACGCAGCCAATACTGCCAAGGCCTTTGGTGACGCCCTGCCCCTGACGGGTGTGGTGCTAACCAAGACCGATGGTGATGCCCGCGGCGGTGCTGCTCTGTCGGTAAGACAGATTACGGGTAAGCCGATCAAGTTTATCGGTGTTGGTGAAAAGACTACAGCTCTCCAGCCGTTTCACCCTGAACGTATTGCCTCTCGAATTCTTGGCATGGGCGACGTGCTCACCCTGGTAGAAGAGGCCGAGTCCAAGCTCGACAAAAACGAGGCCGCGCGCCTCGCGGGCAAGCTTCAGCGAGGGCAGGGGTTCGATCTAAACGATTTCCTCAGCCAGGTCCAGCAGATGAACAAGCTCGGCGGTATTGCCAACCTGATGGATAAGTTGCCGGGCATGGGGCAGCTCTCCGATGAGGTGAAGAGCAAGGTAAACGATAAGCAAATCAAACAGGTTGAAGCGATCATCCTGTCCATGACCCCTCAGGAACGTTCCCGTCCGGATGTCATACGCGGCTCACGCAAGCGTCGTATCGCTAATGGCTCCGGTACCCAAATTCAGGATGTAAATCGCCTACTCAAGCAGTTTACCCAGATGCAGAAGATGATGAAGAAGATGGGCAAGAAGGGTGGCATGATGAAGATGATGAAACAACTCAAGGGCGGTATGCCTAACGGGATGCCCTTTTAGCGCAACAAGGTTTTGCAGCCCCATCCAACCTAGAATTAAAAGGATTTAATATGCCGGTTTTCACTTTAGATCAGTGGAAGTCTCACCAAATGAAGGACTATACACAGCACTTGGCGATGAATTGCGGGGGAACGGCGGCGACGTTTGCGATATATGGCTTGGTGGAGAACGTGCCGGAGTCTGCCATTCGTAAATTGCTCATTCAGGAAAGCGTGCCCGGCAAGAAACTCGAGACGCTGATTAACCAGGCAGGTAAGGATAATATCCGTGCATCCAGTCCTGAGCGAGTCAAAACCGCCAACTATGGGGATGTCAATCCACATGAGCTAGGTGGATTGAGTTCTGAGGTATTGGAAGACATATATAAGGATATGTTGACGACTAATGGGTATCGCTGCGTTATACAGTCCTGCCATGTCAGCAAGAAGAAAGAGAGTTCCAATTGGTACAAGGATCCTCATTGGCAGACCTGGTATTTGTCTAAGAATGGCGAATTACGATCCTATAACGCCTGGCCTTATTGGACAGCGGCGACGATTAAAAACACCTTTGTCGGTACGCCAGTAGGTTTTATCGCAGTTAGTGGTCCACGAATTCGGGAGCAAGCGGTATTTCAAGCTATTCCACCGAGATCAGGGAATATAGAAGGACAGAAGAGTCGCTTTGATCAGCGAATCCGTCAATAACCACTTATCTGAAAAAACTTACCCGGAAGATACGAAATCTTACCTTGACGGACTTATTCACGTCGTTATGCGCTTGCTTCTGGAATGGTTTGAACTTCCGTAGAAGAATTGTCTGGAAAGCGTAATACAAACCAGAAGCGTGAACCTTTTCCTGGCGTACTTTCCACTCCGATATATCCTCCCATTAGTTCAACCAGCTGTTTACTAATCGCTAAACCAAGTCCTATACCGCCATGGATACGGGTAAAAGATTCATCGACCTGGGTGAATTTTTCAAAGATATAGGTGAGTTTGCCTTTTTCGATACCGCAACCGGTGTCTGTAACCGAGAATCGCAGCAGATTCCAGTTGTTATTGTCTTTGCTCACTTTAAGAATAATGGAACCGTGTTGCGTAAATTTATAGGCGTTGCTGATAAGATTAACCAGGATTTGTCGCAGTCGAATTGGATCTCCTTGTTGCGTTTCCGATAGCATCGGATCATATTGGAGTATGAGTTCTAAATCGGGTTTTTCGTGTGACTTCCTGAAGAGCTCTAGAACTTCTTCCAGTAGTTTTCGCAAATTGAAGGTTTCGAACTGCAGCGCAAATTCTCCTGACACGTTTTGAGAGTAGTCAAGAACATTGCTTAGTAGTTCGAGTAGATGAAGTCCCTGCGCATAGAGTACATCGACATATTGTGTTTGTTCTTCATCCAGCGGAGTATCCTTTAGGGAATCTGCCATTCCGATGATGCCGTTCAATGGCGTTCTTACCTCGTGGCTCATATTGGCGAGAAATAGTGACTTAGCCTTGTTTGATGCCTCTGCCGCATCCATGGCTTTAGATAAATCGGCGAGCGTATTTTGCAGGTCGGTGGTGGCTAGTCGTCGCCTTTCCACTTCTTCAGATAACATGTGATTGTTTTCAGCGAGTTGACTCTGAGAATTTGCAAGCTCAATGAGCGAGGAGCGAAATTTTTCCAGACTTCTGCAGACGGTTGCAATTTCATCATTTTCTCCTCTCAAGGGAATTTCAATATCTGTGTTGCCTTGTTGTAAATCGTTTAGCGTCTTGCTTATTACGCTAACATTGCGAGACATACTGCGCGTAACAGCAAAGCTCGTCAATAGCATAATCATGACAAATGCTGCTATGACGGTGCCAATAGGGTGGTACACGTCCTTGATGGTATCCATCTCCACAACCAGTTCGCTATTAATGTGAGATGAAATGTCAAAAATAATATGCGAAAGAAAGCTATTGGTTTTGTTAAAGCTGTTAGACGCCTCAAGCAAATATTTTTCTGACAGCCTGAGATTTACGGTAATCATCTCTATCGCGAGACTGATGGATTTTCGGTAAAGAATTAACTCGTCATGTATTTGATCAAAATTAATTTCATAGTCAAAATGATGCGCGTTCGGGGAGTGATTTACTTTGTTGGAAAGCTGGCTAACCAGGTTATCGATTCTATCGAGGTAGTTGCGACCAAGTAGGTAGGCATCTTGTTCGCTATAATTTTTCGGCGCATTTTTAATCAGATTAAATATATCATTGTGAATGCTTGAAAGTTCCTCGAAGCCCCGAGCAACAAGATGTAGTTGATGAATTTCCTCGATTGCGATGTGTTCTACCGTGTCTTCATACTGGCTGGCAGTTAAGAAGGTAAACGTGCTGGCAGTAACGATACCCAGGCTTGCAAGGAATAAAGTGAGTCGTATCTGATTTTTAAACGACCAACTGGAAAAGCTATTGAATTTCATCTTTCCCGGATTTTCTTGTTATCGTCTTCCAGGTCTCTGGTAAAACCGCATAGATTTCTGAAAACGAATGATTGTCGTCTGACTTGAATATATGGATTACCCCTTCTGGCTTAGGCCAGATTCCGATAGCCTCCTGTAAATTTGCCGTGTGCGCGACGATCACCTCATTTGTTCCGCCAGGAGGAATTTTGTGTAGTAGCTCGTTAAGAATGCGGGACTTTTTTTCGCGTTCCTCCCGTGTAAGGCTCATTACAAAGTAAAGCGAGTCATTTACCTGCGGTGCGCCAAAGGAAAGTTGAGCAGTCTCTATACAGCGGCAAAATGGGCTGCTGTGAATTTCGTGGATGGGAATGTTCATGTCCCGGAATGCCTGGCCTATCCACCTTGCCTGATTTCTGCCAGTCTCGGATAGCATTCGTTGAGTAGTACAGTCCTTCAGGTTTACTGGTTGGACATCTTCTTGTGTGTGGTCGGTTGCGGTATGCCGCATATAGATCACATAGCCGCCTTTTTTCAAAGTAGGAATGAAATCACGTAGAGCCGAGTCGGCAAGTAGGTGAGGCTGATTTGCCGCATAAACTGGTAAGGTGCCCAAGAAGACTATTGGGATTAATATGAAGAAATTCGCACAAAGATGGCCAGGTTTCATTTTTTATCACGCAACAAGGTCTATTGGGTTTATTTCGTCTCATATAAATAGAATCATTAGCAGGTAATTTGCGAGTAATAGTGGGGAAAAATGTGTAACTTATTGATATATATGAGTGTACAGGTTTGTTTGGACAAAGCTCGGGTGGGATTATTCTTGATACGTCGGCGGTTTGGCATAATTTGTAGCCAAACAAGGGATAATCCTTTAAATCACATCCACATTAGTATAAAATTCGCCGCTTCTTTGGGCATGGGTGGCTTGCGCGCGCCCGGCGGAGGCCGTAGACGGACCCGCAATAGGCCTACTGATTTATTTTGATGAGGATTTGAGTAGATGGTAACGATTCGTTTATCACGCGGCGGCGCAAAAAAGCGTCCTTTCTACCACATGGTTGTAACTGACAAGCGTAATCGCCGCGATGGCCGTTATCTTGAGCGTGTCGGCTTTTTCAATCCTATTGCAACTGGCGCTGAAGAGCGTCTTCGCGTCAACAAGGAGCGCGTGGAATTCTGGTTAGGCCAGGGTGCACAAACTTCTGAACGCGTTGCAAAATTGCTGAAAGAGGCATAAGCCAAAGTACGCATGGGTGGTGAGAGTCCGATTATCGTCGGTAGGATTTCGGGCATATATGGTGTGAAAGGATGGGTGAAGGTCTATTCTCACACCAATCCAATAGATAACATCACGCATTACAATCCCTGGTTGCTCCGAACAGGCCAGGGATGGCAGCCCCGTAAGGTGGTTGCTGCCCGGCAGCATGGTAAGGGCATTGTTGCCCTACTAGAAGACTGCCACGACCGGGATCATGCCCGAGCGCTGATTGATGTCGATATCGGCATCACCAGGGAACAGCTTCCAGCACTTGCCCCAGGCGAGTATTACTGGAATGATCTGGAAGGTCTGAGCGTTGAACATATCGATGGAACGCCAATGGGGAGAGTAGACCATCTATTCGCGACCGGCGCTAACGATGTGATGGTAGTCAAAGGCGATGTTGAACGCTTGATTCCATTTGTTCAGGGTTCCGTGATAGTTGAAATAGACCTGGAAAAACAGCTTGTTAAAGTTGATTGGCCCTTGGACTTTTAAGCGGTTCAGGCGCCAGATGAATGAAAATTGACGTCGTAACACTCTTCCCGCAAATGCTGACGGGATTTCTGGAATATGGTGTTATTGGCAGAGCGGTGAAGCGCAAGGATTTGGACATACAGGTCTGGAACCCGCGAGACTTTACCGCCGATCGTCACCGTACTGTCGATGACCGTCCATTTGGTGGTGGTCCCGGGATGGTGATGATGGTAGAACCGCTGCAGAAGGCGGTGCAGGCAGCAAAGGCAGCTGGGCCTGTGGGACGCAAAGTGATTTATCTTTCTCCCCAGGGGCGCAGATTGGACCAGCAGGGTCTGCAGGAATTATCGCAACGTCCAGGTGTAATATTAGTCGCTGGTCGTTATGAAGGCGTCGATGAACGTTTCATCGAGTCTGAAGTCGATGAGGAGTGGTCTATAGGGGACTACGTACTCAGTGGGGGCGAATTGGCAGCTATGGTCTTAATAGACGGCATGGCGCGTTTACTCCCAGGAGTGCTTGGGCACGAGGCATCGGCACAAGAGGATTCTTTTGTGTCGGGCTTACTGGATTGTCCGCACTATACCCGGCCCGAAAGCTATCAAGGCGAGACGGTACCAGCGGTATTGTTAAGTGGTGATCATCAGGCGATAGCCCGCTGGCGCGAGAAACAGGCGCTGGGCCGGACCTGGTTAAGAAGGCCGGAATTGATAAATGAATCCGAGCTGGATGAACGACAGCAGTTGTTACTGCGGGAATTCATCCAGGAACAAAATGAATCTTGAATACATCGATATTATGGAGTGAGCCATGAGCAACATTATTAATCAGCTCGAAGCCGAACAAATGAAGACCGATGTCCCTGACTTTGCGCCAGGTGATACTGTTGTTGTTCAGGTCAAAGTGGTTGAAGGTAACCGTGAGCGTTTGCAGGCCTTTGAAGGCATTGTTATTGGCAAACGTAATCGTGGTCTGAATTCCGCTTTCACTGTACGTAAGATTTCCCACGGTGAAGGGGTTGAGCGTACTTTCCAGACACATAGCCCTGCGGTTGACAGCATTACCGTTAAGCGTCGTGGAGATGTACGTCGTGCCAAGCTTTACTATCTGCGTGAACTGCAAGGTAAGGCAGCTCGAATCAAAGAAAAGCTTTCATAAAGTCTACTTTATGAGACTACGGAAAGGCGTGCATAGCACGCCTTTTTTTTGTAGTGTCTATCCGTTTTTATAGGTTGAAATTTTGCCGAGCCAATATAGCGGACAAAAATTGATCAGTGCAGTTAAGATCATTATTGCCGCCAGCACTCCCAGTACTATCGTCAAAACGCCTTGAACGGCGCCAGAGGCAATAACACCGATACATGCAATACCAATTATGATGCGAATAATTTTATCGGTTGTACCCAAGTTTTTGTTCATGACTGTGCCAACTCCTTTTCTGAAATACTAGTTATCAAGCCTACACCTATTACAGTACACAAACCGATACTTGTCAGTACGTGTTATGGCGCTCAGGAAATATATTTTTACAATTCTCAGGTAAATACCTTTCTATCAGGTTCGATACCCTCATATGACCGTACTGAAAGGGAACATTCCCAGCATGGAATTGGAAAATATCGATCAGCTCCCCGTATTTGATGAGGAAAGTACTGCGAACATGCGTAGTATGCTGGGCGATGAATTTGATCAAATCGTCAATGAATTCATCGATACCACACCGCCATTGATCGAAGCATTGTCTCTCGCCATAGAACAAGGCGACAAAGAGCAAATTATTGGCGTATCTCACCGACTCAAGAGCGGTAGCGCCAATCTGGGGATGATGGCATTTTCTACGGTTTGTAAATATATAGAAGAAAATATGCGCAACGGTGACGATGTGGATCTTCATCACTCACTGTCACTCCTTGTTCAGCAATTCGCTCGTATAAAATCCCACTAATTCTTCGCCGGCAACACCTAAGTCATGCTATGTTTTGTGCAGGTAAAACCAGTACAGGTAATTGTCATGGAAACAGTCAGCCTCGATACGCCAATTGGCTTCCTGCAAGCGTCAATCAGTGAGGGGAAGATTACCTCACTGGATTTTTCCGATGATGAGACTGGCGCGAACTCAGTAAGAGTCTCCCATCCAATACTCCAGCAATTACAACGTTATTTTGAAGATCCCAGGTTTCCGTTTGCGGTGGATATTTCGCCCCAGGGAACGGAGTATCAGCAACGTGTTTGGGATGCGCTAAGACAAATACCGGTGGGAAGCACTATCACTTATGGCGAGTTGGCCAAGCGCCTGGGAAGTAGTGCGCGGGCTATTGGAAATGCCTGTCGCAAGAATCCCGTTCCATTGATTGTTCCTTGTCATCGTGTTGTCAGTCAAAAAGGGATCGGCGGCTTCATGGGGCAAGTGAACGGAAAAGAGATTGCAATAAAACAGTGGTTATTGCGACATGAAGGTGTGGAGTATTGAGTGCTGTTGTAGAGACCTCTGCCGGATTAATCGAACGTTTCATTGATGCGATGTGGATGGAAGCCGGCTTGAGCGAAAATACGCTCAATGCCTATCGTAAAGATCTTGAAAGTCTGCGTGCTTGGTTGCATGTGAAGGGAGTCGATATCGAACTCGCGCAACGTAGTGATTTGCTGGCTTACCTCGGGGCGCTTAGTCGAGATGGTCGCAAGCCTCGTTCAATGGCGAGATTGCTGTCTGCCATGCGGCGTTTTTTTCGCTATTTGGTAAGAGAGGGTTTGCGAGAGGATGAACCTACTCGTTTAATCGAATCTCCTCGTCTGGGACGTACGCTACCGGCAACGCTGAGCGAAGAGGAGGTTGACAGCTTACTCGCTGCGCCTGCTGAGGACAGTGATCTCGGTATGCGTGACAGGGCGATGTTGGAGCTGTTGTATGCGACGGGGCTGAGGGTATCCGAGCTGGTGGGCCTGTTGTTGAGCCAGATCAGTCTCAACCAGGGAGTGGTTAGGGTCGTTGGTAAGGGAAATAAGGAACGGCTGGTGCCTATGGGGGATGAAGCCGTTAGTCGCTTGCAACAATATCTCCGTGTGGCGCGACCTGGTTTGATGAACGGTCGCATGAGCGATTCGGTCTTTGTCACCGCTCGTGGCACTGGTATGACCCGCCACGCATTCTGGCATATTATTCGGCGTTATGCCCTTGTTGCTGGGATCACCAAACCCTTGTCACCACATACGCTGAGACATGCTTTTGCTACCCATTTGCTCAATCATGGTGCCGATTTGCGAGTGGTTCAGCTCCTGCTTGGACATAGTGATCTCTCGACGACGCAGATATATACCCATGTTGCACGGGAACGGTTGAAATCCCTTCACTCAGCGCATCATCCGCGCGGATAAAAATCGAAATCTTTTACATGTTTACCTGTCAAAAAACTCAATTCCGGTGGCCACAGGGCGATAACGCTGGTATGTTGTGCCCCATTATTCGGGGTGGTAGCGCCAATTCAGGAGTAAAAAGTGAAAAAATTGAAGTTAATTGCTGCGATTATGTTGCTAATAGCGCCGACTATGCAGGTTTTTGCTGATAATCAAAAGGAAATTGAAGGAATCAGAGCCGCCTTAGCCAAAATTATCCCTCAGAATAAACCCGATGTAATTTCGCCATCACATATTCCGGGTATCTATGAAGCGGTTTTCGGGGCGCAGATTGTCTATCTTTCTGCCGATGCGCGTTACTTTATCCAGGGTGACCTTATTGACCTCACTACCAAGGTTAATCTGACCGAGCAAACGCGCGCAGTTCAGCGCAAGAAACTGGTGAAGAAAATGGATGAATCCACCATGGTGGTATTCAATCCCAAGGGGAAAGTAAAGCACACCATTTCTGTGTTTACTGATATTGATTGTGGTTACTGCCGCAAACTGCATCGTGAAATGGAAACCTACCTGGAAAAAGGTATCAAGATTCGTTATCTCTCGTTCCCGCGTTCCGGCCCCAACACCAAATCTTACTTCAAGGCGATTAGTGTCTGGTGCGCCAAAGATAAACAAGATGCCATGACTCGTTCAAAGTCGGGTGAAGAACTGCCTAAAGCGGATTGCAAACACCCAATCGATGAGCATATGCGTATGGCAGAAGATTTCGGCGTATCCGGAACGCCAACTATTGTGCTCGAAAATGGCGAAGTGATCCCTGGATATGTGCCAGCCGAGCGTCTTGAGAAGATTCTGAAAGACGTATAAGTCACTTTTTCCCCTTACATCAAAATGAACTGGATACACTCGATATCCAGTTCATTTTTCATATATTCAGGCGTCGCGTAGCGATTTTCAGCTACACTTTAAATACAAAAGCGATAAATAGTACCTAGAAGTCTACGTGGGGAATCCGACATGAGCAGAGAGCTGACACTAGCGTTTGCCACGCTTGGGGCCTTTATTGTCCTGTCCAGTTGTGGTGGCAGCCGTTGCTCCAATGGTGTGGCAGAGTGTGGCAAGGTTTCCGACACTGCCTCCTATAGCCATACAGCAATTACCCTGAATAACAGTTTTTCTCCCACGCTCTTACACCTTGCGGCTCCAGCTACAGCGCCACTGCAAGCACCCTGGGACGCTCGAGACAGGGGCTTAATGCGTATTGCTGCCGCGCGCACCCCGGACTCTGATATCGCCAAAGGCGTGGTGTTGGAGACGACTACGCCGTGCGAGGGCGGAGGCACACTGACAGATACCCAAAACAACGAACCGCCTCCATGGTATTCCCAGGGCGATAGCTACATCACGACTTATAGCGCCTGCGTGACTGGAGATACGCAAGTGGACGGCACGCGCTCGTATATTGTGGATGTCCTGACTGGGCAGCCGTATGTCGATGTCAGCTGGTCCACAGGGACAACCATAGCAAGAGATATCAGACGCACCGATTTAATTTCGGGACAGGTTAGCTACGCCAAAGGCAGCATGAGCGAACTAATGGCGGTGGTTGACGGTGTTCAATATACGCAGATACTGGCGGGAAGTTCGGATCGTAACTGGTTCAATAATGGTCAGGAACAAATAGGCATAGAGGCTTATGAGGTGACATATGCGTGGGATGAAACGACGCAATTGTTCGAATGGGATTTTAAGGTTCAGAGCAATGGGCCGGTGACTGGTGAATCTGCAGCTGAAACCGTGCAAACCTTGCGCGGTACATTGGGGCAGCCGCCAGAGTCCGGGCAGTTTCGCAGCGCTAAAACCAGCAGTGGCGTTACCAGTGTGTCTACTATAACCGCGATAGGTGGCGGCAATGTTTTGGTTGAGACAGATAGTGATGGTGACGGCATTGTCGACAATACAACGGAAACCACCTGGCGTTTATTGCTCCTGGACTCACCATTGAACCAATTTATCTAAACTTTTCGGCGTGAACGTGCACTAACCTCATCTTAAGTCATTGTCTGTTATAGTCATCCGCCAGTAGACAGCAAGCGGCGGCAGTACACTGTTTCATCAACTATGATTCGTATCATATCTATCTTATTGTTTTTATTTGGGGCTTTTCCTGCATTTGCCTACCACCCCGAGGACGGTATCGACCTCAATGCGGTGGTGACCAACTTCGACTTTGCTGAGTACGACGATATGCGTGCCGACAAGGACAAGCGCAAGGTGGTTACGGAAAAGGGCTGGATCTATGGTGGTGATCTTGAATTCAAGACCACCTTCAACCGTATTTATGTCCAGGCCAATGCTGGCCTGCACCAGGGCAATGTTGCCTATGATGGTGAGGCGCAGGGCTCCGGCGCAAAGCATAAAACCAGAACCCTGGAGACTATAGCTGACTATTCCTTCGGAATAGGGCGGGCCTACGAGACCTGGCGTCGACATGATTATTCCTTTATCTATGCGGGAGTCGGTTTTCACCAGTGGGTGAGAGATATTGAAAGCAAGGACGAAGTTCTTGGTTTGTACGAACTCTATCGTTGGTGGTATGCACACGTCGGTGCGAGAGGGTATCTCTTCCGCATGGGGCCAGTGCATGTGTTTGGAGAGATCTCAATATTGCGCACACTCGTGCCGGAAATGACGATTAGCTTTCGGCAAGATAACGTGGATAACGTCAAGCTCAACCTGGGCGAACACTACAGCGCTAAATTTACTCTGCCTATACGTATTCTGTTAGGACGTCATTTTCAGATGAACCTGGAACCCTTCTGGGAAGCCTGGGATCTCGGGCGCAGCGGCCATATGGATCTGACGACTCAAGGCGTTGTAGTGGGTGGTGTGCATGAGCCCCGTTCCACTTCACGCATGTGGGGCATGAATATCGGCTTTTCCATGCGCTTTGACTAGGTGTTTTCGGGTATTGCGTTATTCCTTTAGAGAATCGCGCTTGCCATCTTTGAACGAAAACTGTTTACCAGCGGTCCAGAGCTTCCGAGCATGGTGAAGATCGCCAACATCGCCTTACGCGGCAATCCGTCCTGATAATTCTTATCGGTTTTCAGCAATTGTAAAAATAACTCAAGCGCCTTTTCGTAATCCTGTTGAGTCACGTAATATGCACCCAGCTGGTGTAGCGCCTGACAATCTTTCGGATTTTCGCTCAGCGCTTGTTGAAGCTGTTCGACATCGGTAATTGCGGCCGCAACTGGCACGAATAACAAACGGGCGCGTACACTTTGCACCTCGTCATCATTCTCGTGGGCGAGGGGGATTTTAGTCAACAATGCTTCTGCTTGTTCACTCTCACCGGCAACGAGATGTAATTCAATCATGCCGAGAATCAGATTCAGTCGATCCGGGTCCATATTGTAGGCCGCGGTCATCTTGGACTTCGCAATATTGATATCTCCATTTGCCAGTGCAGCAAGTGCATCGTTATAGAGAAAATCACTTTCACGCGTCAGGTGTTTTTCGATGAGTTCGCGAATTGATGATTCGGGAATCACGCCGGAAAACTCGTCGACGATGCTGCCCTGTTTAAAGATCTTTACGCTAGGCAGGCTTCGGATGCCAAATTGGGCGGCAAGGTCACGTTCGACATCGGTGTCTACTTTCACGACGAAAACTTTTCCGCCGTAGTACTCGGCGAGCTGGTTTAATACTGGCGCCAGCATTTTGCAGGGGTTACACCAGCTCGCCCAGAAATCTACCAACACCGGAACTTGAAACGAACGCTCAATGACCTGGGAATGAAAACTGCTGCTGTCGGCATCGATAACATATGACGATTCGCTCATGGATAATCAACCTCTTGATTGTGTTCTGCTAGCTATAGGGCAAGCTGTTCTTGCAATTGGCATGCAGTGGCTTCACCAATATGCGTAAACAATAATAAACATCGGATCTCTTTTTGCGGCCAGAGGCGCGCAATACCCTCGGCATAAAGTTTCATTTGCGCGTGATATTCCGTTGCTGTTTTTTTCAGCGCGGTTTTAGTGATTCGGTGAGTTTTGTAATCGAGTAGAGTAATGTAATCGCCATGAATAATTAGCCTGTCGATCACACCGGTAACCCAGTGCTCACCGTGTTTGAACTGTATTGGCAGTTCGTTATAGGCCTTGTCATATTTATCCGTATTGAAATAGTCACTGAATTTCGCGTTTTCAACGACGGCTTGTGCCTCCTCAAGCAAGGAGACCAAGGAATTTCCGTCTACGGGTATACCGGTTTCAGAGCTTACCTGTGCCAGGAGTGCTGGCTGCGACATCGACCGATGAGAGCTAAGAAGTTCAATGAAACGATGTATCGCTACACCTCGATTGCGTCCCTGTTCATCGAAATATTCCGAATCATGTAAGGCCTGACTGGGGCGGATATCTTTTGAAATGTTGCTGGCGTCAAAAGGCCTCGTTAAAGCGGGATCTACCGGTACGACGGGTTTGCCTACACTTTCCGTCTTGTTGAGCTGTGTAGGTTTTTGGCCGCTTTCTATACTTGCCAGTTCGCCCAAACGCTCAGTCAGTAATCCATACCAACCGAGTTGTTTACTGCGGGATGGTCGACAGGCGCTGACGAATAAAAATTGTCTTGCGCGCGTGAGGGCGACATAAAGCAGGTTCATGTCTTCCTGGGTAAATCGTTGTTCCTCGATTTGCAGCAACATCTGTGTAAGTTCGTCCTGATATTTTTTGCGCGCGACTACCATGAAATGTTTGGGTTTGTCTGACTCTGCCGGCCAATTGACGATGGCGCGATAGGGGCGTGCGGCATTGCGTGTATCAGCTGCACCGGCAATAAACACAACGGGTGCTTCGAGTCCTTTGGAGCCGTGTATGGTCATTATCCGTACACGGTTTTCAGAACTTCCATTTTCCTCTTTGGAAAGGTGTCCTTCTTCCTTTAACTCTTCCAGTCGTGCGAGAAATCGACCGACAGACGGATAACGACCGCTATCGACTTCCAGGGCCAGACTGGTGAACGCATGCAAATTATGCAGGACCTGGTCGCGGGTATGCGATGCGACATTTTGCGCGTATCGCTGCAATAGATTGCGTTCGAAAAAAATGCGATCGAGCAAATCGTGCGTGGGAAGATAGCTCGCATAGCCACGCCATTTATCTATCTGGATTAACGCTTCATCGAGAATTTCTGGTATGTCGCCCTGTTCGCGCATGGCGTGTAATTTGTCATACCAATTGTTACCGTGCGGGTAGCGTGCGATGGAAATTACATCTCCATTGCTGCAACAGAATATAGGTGAGCGCAATACAGTGGCCAGCGCGAGATCATTGATAGGAGCCTGTAGCGTCTGTAACAAACAGGTTAAATCCTTGATCTCCTGTGTATCTAATAATTCAACATGGCGGGCACTGTTATACGGAATACCCGCTTCACGCAAGGCCTGTTCATAGGCGTCGGCCTGGGTGCGTGCGCGGATGAGTATCATGGCGTCACCATACTGGAATGCCCGCGCGGAATGACTATTACCAATAGGTAATTCATCACGATAGAAGGATAGTATCTTCTCAGCGATGATTCTTCCTTCACGTAAATAACGTGTATCCCTGGCTATGATGCGTGGTTGTAATAGAGGGTTGCGAAATTCCTGTGTTGCGTTTTCGCTTTTTTCGTCAGCTTCAACCAGGGGGAGCAACTCGACGCGCCCCCAAAGATCTTCGTTAAATGTAGAATGTTGATGAAAATCGTTTAATAGCATTTGCCCCTGCTGAGGAGTGAAACATTGATTCACCACTTGCATAATGGCTGTAGCAGAGCGACGTGATTTATCCATAGGATAGCGTTGTGCGCGCAGATGCGATTCCAACCACTGTGCCGACTCTTCCAATAATTTTGGCTCGGCACGACGAAAGGCGTAGATTGATTGTTTATCGTCGCCAACAATGAAGGCGCTGCGCCCATCGTGTTGTGACGCAAGTTCCTGTAACACAGGCAACACCAGTTGCCATTGAGTGGGATTGGTGTCCTGAAATTCGTCAATCAGGAGATGCTCAATGCGTTGATCCAGCTTGTATTGCACCCAGGTGGCGTTATTCGCATGGTGTAGTAATTCGTAAGCCTTCCACTCCAGGTCGGCAAAATCGAGACAGCGTTGTTCCCGTTTGAGACGTTGAAAATGGTCGAGCAATCGTTGTCCCGCGAAATACCACGCCAGACATGTTTTATAGCTTAGGTGCCGATTGATTTGCTCACGTGTCACACTCAAAGAATGGACAAAGGAATCATGGATTGCGAGAAATTGCGCCGCACCCGCGGCTGTCATAGCCTTGTCCTGCGCCTTGCTTGGTTTACGTGCGCGAGGCGTGTCGGCTTGAGTAAAGAACACTTGCCACAAATAGTTAAATCGTTCTTCGACCTTACGCGACTCGTCTAGTGCGTTAAGCGCGTATGTGAGGGAATCATCGTTGCCCTTGTTGGAGTGCTTGCGCAGCAGATCACAAAATTGTTGTAATTCGTCCTCTGCCAGACGGGAAAAATACGTTAGTAGTGGATTTTCATCCGGACTAATGCGCAGTTGTTGCAACAGGTTTTGACGCGCGGTTTCCACAGGCTGGGATACGCCGCTACAAAATGCCCACCAGTCACTTCGATGACTAAGAAAGTTCTGTAGGGCTTCCTGTGTATTGTTGAGACTATTAAAAGTGTCGAAAAGAATTTCCAGTTGTAGTCCTAGCTCGCCATCGGGATCCAGAGTCGCCTCGGCGTACAAGGCTTCCCAGGCGGCTTGAATAAACGGCGCTTCGTTTTCTATCAGATCAAAGGCCGGTGGCACGTCTGCTTCCATCGGAAACCGTCGCAAGATGTCCTGGCAAAAGGCATGAAAGGTTGTCGCTTTGACCGGGTTTTCCAGTCGCATCAGTCGTTCGTAGAGATTCCGTGCGCGTAAACAGTTTTCATCGTCTGAGGCAACGCCGATATCACGGAGTTTTGCTTTTAGCGTCTGCCTATCACATTGCACGAACTCGAATAGCCGTTCGGCGAGACGGGTTTGCATTTCCGTGGCCGCTTTACGGGTAAAGGTGATCGCCAATATAGCGTCGGGTCGGGCGTCGGCCAATAGCAATCGAATCAGTCGTGTGACCAGCAGATAGGTCTTGCCCACGCCGGCAGAGGCCTTGACGACGGCGCTGTGCTCGGGGTTGGCGGCATTTAATGGATTGGGAATTGCTGACATAGGGCGTATCTTATCAGACCATCGGTATTCGCGCAGACCTTCAGCTCTGATGTGCAGAAGGATTCTGGTACAATCGCCGCCCATGAAGCTACAAGATTTTCAATTCGAACTGCCAGATGAATTGATCGCCTCGGTCCCGGCGGCAAAGCGCAGTGCCAGCCGTATGTTATGCCTGGACCGACAAAACGGCAACATACGCGATGGGGCGTTTACGGACCTAATCGACTTGTTGAACCCGGGAGATCTGCTGGTATTCAATGATACCCGTGTCATTCCCGCGCGCCTGCTGGGACAAAAAGACACCGGTGGCGCAGTGGAAGTCATGGTCGAGCGCGTCCTGGACGACCATACGGTGTTGGCCCATGTTCGTGCGAGTAAATCGCCCAAACCTGGCCGCCGCTTGTTACTCGAAAATCATATCAACGCGGAAGTCATTGCGCGTGAAAACGATTTGTTCCAAATTCGATTCGATGGCAATGAATCTGTTTTTGCTCTACTCGAAAAATACGGGCGTATTCCCTTGCCGCCGTATATTGAACGCGACGCTGTTGAGACCGACAAGGAGCGTTATCAGACAGTTTACGCGCGTGAGCCGGGAGCAGTAGCCGCACCAACGGCCGGACTACATTTTGACGAGACAGTCTTGCAGAGCCTGGCTGAAAAAGGTATCGATACCGCATTCGTTACACTCCACGTCGGTGCCGGAACGTTTCAACCGATTCGTGTCGATACGATAGAAGATCATCACATGCATCACGAACGCATCGAACTTGATCAATTAACAGCGGATAAAATTCAGCATGTCAAAGCACAGGGCGGTCGAGTTGTTGCTGTTGGTACTACCGTAGTCCGAGTGTTGGAGTCAGTCGCGCGTACAGGTGAACTCAAACCATTTCAAGGCGAAACAGACATCTTTATTTATCCCGGATATCGTTTCCATATTGTCGACGCCTTGCTAACCAATTTTCATTTACCGGGTTCGACATTGTTGTTGCTGGTGAGTGCCTTTGCCGGTACTGATTCAATTTTGAAGGCTTATCACCATGCCATTGAATCACGTTATCGTTTCTTTAGTTATGGCGACGCCATGTTTATCGCAAGCGCAACGAGCGGTGACAAGAAATGAAAACAATCTGCCAGGAATTGGAACAAACCTTATATCACGAGATACCACTGACGCAGGCTATGGGTATCAAGGCGGTCGCATATGATGGCACTACCCTGGAACTGTCCGCGCCCATAAGCTTGAACTCAAATCACAAATCGACTTTTTTCGGCGGCAGTCTATATACGGTTGCGGTGACCACCGGTTGGGCGCTCTTGCATTTGAAAACAATAGAGCGTGCACTGCAAGGTCATGTCGTCATCCATGAGGCTTCAATAAATTATTCCCTGCCGGTACACAGCGATGTGCGTGGTCGATGTCGTGTTGATGCAAAGGAAATTGAGAGATTTGAACGGCTTTATCGTCGACGGGGAAAATCGGCGATCACGCTCTCTGTTGAATTAGTTGATAGGGATGAAAAAATTGCGGCGGTGTTTTCCGGTCGTTACGCCCTGGTATAACTCAATCCATGGTCTCGCGTACGGGTGTCTTCTTCAGTGTGGTCTTGCCCGTTTTAAGATCAAGACAAATATGGCGGTAAAACGGTCCACTTACATCTTCCTCGACAATTCGAAAACGATGCAAACTCAATAAACGCTTGGTTATCGCAAGATTCTTTGCGCCAATATCAATGTAGCTTTCCTTGTCTCGGTAATGGAACATCTGTCCACCGCCATACAGGCCAACGGTAAAGTTCTTGGGTTGTAGATCGATTTCTGCAATATATTTGATGAAGGTATTGATCGCGCCATCGGCAAATCGTGTATTCATCGGATCGGGCGTATCAATTCGAGTTTCCGGCAGGGCTATGTGGCACATGCCACCAATACCGTGTTCCTTGTGCCATAAAGTAATGGCGACGCAAGAGCCTAACAGGGTTTTGACTTCCCTGGCCTGATTGCCGAAATAGAGATCTCCGACCATCAGGTAGACAGACTCGCCTTCTTCTTGGATGTCACTGGAAGCTGCGGTGTTTTGATTCATTCTAGGCTGTATTTGTTAGTGCAAAAAGGTTATCGGACAGGTGCAGAGGAAGGTTGAGTTATATCTCAGAATTATTCTGGATCCAGCAATTCCTTTAAACGTGAGGAATGTCGACGTTTTTCCAGTTCAACAAGATACCCACTCATGCTGTGCGCGTCGAGTTTACGCGCTTTGATCAGATCGTCGTAATAGCTGGTCACCCCTCGAAGTACGCTGAGGTCTGCGCCCAAGCGACTATAGCTATTATCTTGTGGGTGTAGCAGGATTTCGTCGCCGACATGCCAGTAGATATGCCAATCGTGCTCGTGATCGGCAGACAAGGGTGGCACGAGCGGGACAATGTCTTTTTCGCGGGTGTAGCGCAAGACAGGCAGCGAGGCATATTTAACCGCGGCCGTTCGGTCCATCACCTTGGGTTGACCAAAAGTAATAATGCGTTCCACGCCTAAACCTGCTTTCTTGAGATGCAGTCCTAAAAGAACCGATACAGCGCCGCCTAGGCTGTGCCCGGCAATAGCAATATTGGCGTCGCGCACCAGCTTGTGAAACAACTCATCGGCAATGCGTCTGGCGGCCTGATCAAATCCAGCATGAGCGCGGATTTCAAGAACCTCGTCGTCGACGAATGCAAAGCGCGCATCGACAATCGCGTCTTCTATGCTATCCGTGCCTCGTATAACAACAATTTGTAGTCCGCTATTTTTATCTCTAGCGAGAAAATACTGTACTCGCTCTGTGACCAGCTTGTTGCTGGTTTCCAGTGCAAGCCCCAGTTCATAGAGCTTGGTTTCAAGTTCGGGTAGATCGAGATAAGCCGCGTCGGCCAATTGCGCGTAAAAATATCCATCACCGAAGTTGGGGAAGACATCTTCATTCACCTTAAGTGAAGAACAGCTAAAACTCAGTAGCGCTAGTAAGACGAAGGCCCAGCGCGTAGCAAAATGTGTCATAAATATGCGTGCCTAATGTACTGTTTTAACGTTCTCAACAGGATTTTCCTTGGCAACAACCGATTCAGGGTTGGTTTCCAGGTTTTCCGATTCAGGCGCCTCGATGTGAACTTCCGTGGGAGTAGAGGATTTCTCCTGTTTGTCCAGTAAATGCGTTTGGCGGATTTCCAGCCGTTCCACTCCCAATTGTTCCGCGCACAAGGAGTTTGCCCCCTCTGCCAGGTGTTCATGTACGGCACGGTAACTATCCGTCATGTTATTGATCAGGTTGGCAGTCGTCAGAAAATGGTTAGCAACATCTGCCTTGTATTTTCCTAACTCGAATTGCGTTCGTTCCAGCTCCTTGGCGAGGTCTTCATTCCTGGATTTATATCCACCGTCCTCTTTTTTTAAGAAGTAGCCGATCAATCCTCCTACCACGAGCCCGAATAGCAGAAACATAATCGCTGTCGCCATGAGTGTCACCTTTCCCTGAGTTCGCTAGCCTGAACACAGTATAAATAAGGCTACATGGAATTAACAGAGGCATAGAGACGATTGGAGGCGACGGAGTAAACGTCTTGGGAGTCGAAAAGAGTTTATCTGCCTAGTTGCTGCCTATGCCTACCCTGTTGATGGCATTAATGGCGTTGATAAAACCGGCATTGTTGGTTTTATTCGGCAACAAAATATCAACTTCCCAATCCATATTGCTATCGTGTCCGGTCTTTATACCGATGATTTTCAGTGCGGATGTCGCACTGTGGCGGCGGATGTCGGAGATGATTTGTCTTGACTCGGCGGTGAGTTCGAGTAATAAGACATCGAAAGGGTGTCCGTTTTCCTGGCTTCGTGAGAGCAACTGCAAACATTCGTCAAGACTGGCGGATACATCGTAGCGAATAGATAAAGCCTTCAGCGTTGGTAATATGGTGCGGTAGACGTTTTGCGTACCGCCGAATATCATGACTCCAGTCGGTCTGGTGGGAGGAGAAATGTTAGTCGATGGGGCACTAATTGCGCCGGTCAGCGTTGGTATGAGAATCGAAAAACTACTGCCCTGATTTGGTAATGACTCCACGCGTATATCTCCGCCCAAGCTATCGATAATTTCTTTGCTTATACTCAGTCCTAATCCTGTGCCGCCGTAATTTCGCGTAATTGAATTGTCTGCTTGGGTAAAAGGCTCAAATATTTGTCTCACTTTTGCTTCGTCAATACCGATGCCGGTGTCGTTTACTTCGATGTGTAGCATTGCGGCTTGTTCATTTTCGAGATGAATGTCCGCATCAAAGTGTGGCGTGTCTGGTCCCTCTGGAGAAGGAATCAGAGAAAATCGAGTTTCGATTTTTCCCTGTGGTGTAAATTTCACTGCGTTACCAATAATGTTGGACAGTACCTGACGTAAGCGGATGGGATCAGAAATGACGATACAATCTTTGTGCAGATTGTGGTGAACTTCGAAATTCAATCCTTTTGCAAGTGCTTTGCTTAGAAATAAGTCTCGCACATCGTTGGCCAGCTGATTTAGATTGAACGGGACAAACTCCATCTTGATCTTGCCAGATTCCAGTTGGGAAAAATCAAGCAAATCATTCACCAGCTTTAAAAGAGAATGTCCGGACTCATTGGCGGCGGAGATGAACTGTTGTTGTTCATCATCCAAACGGCTGTGTTGCAATAGGTCGAGCATTCCTAATATGCCATTGAGAGGCGTGCGGATTTCGTGACTGACATTTGTCATCAGGCGGGTTTTGTATTCTGAGGCGAGTTCCGCCGATTGTTGCGCTTTAATGATGTTATCCTCCAGGCGTTTACGCTCGGAAATGTCGCGGACAATTCCGACGAACACCGTACCAGCTTTGGTGTCCACGCGATTGACGGCCAGGTCCATGGGGAATATCTCGCCGTTTTTTCTCTTGGCGAATACATCGCGGCCTATTCCAATAATTCCTGCTTTCTTTTTCTTGTTCATGTAGTCGTCAAGATACTTTTCATGACTCATCATTTCCAGTTGATTTCCGATCAGAATGTTAACGCTCTTTCCGATGACTTGGTCTCGCGCATATCCAAAAATTGTTTCGGCAGCATGGTTAAATGACAAAATAATGCCTTTGCTATCGATGGTGATAATCCCGTCGACAACGTGTTCCATAATAGCTTTTTGGTACTCAACATTTTCGGTGTGTCGTTGTTGTTCTTCCTGACGAATCTGATTGAGCTCTTCCATAAGACTACCAAGTCGCTCTTCATCTTCACGCTGAATTATTTTTGTTCGAATGTTAGAGCGATTGATTAATCCACGTTGCGCCAGATAAACAGGAAGCAAAAGGAAAAGTAGAAAGCCTAAAAATAGGAACTGTGCGTCTTCAGTCAATAGATACGCATTGAGACTGGCGTCATCCAGACTTAGTCTGACCCGTGCGCGATATAATGCATTTTCTTCTTCAGGGTAGGCGACGTTTAAGAGCACGGTTTCTTCAGCAACTCCATGCTCCTGGCTGAGAACCGGGGTGATCGGTTGGCCATTTTGATCGAAGATCTGAAAGGATAGCCAGGAATGACGTAAAGGGTGTCTGGAAAAAAACGTGTCGGTATCAAAAGACTCCACCGCCTGGTCAGCGATAAATTCTCCAATACGCTCAGAGATCATCTGCTGCTCCAAATCAATGTGGATTTGTTTGAGATAGTGAACAAAAAAAGTAGGCCACAACAATCTGACGCTAAACCAAATCAGCAGCGCACCTGCTAGCAATGGAAGCAGCAGTCTAAACCGTGTATCGCTTAAGGTAATCATTTTGCGCATCATGTTTTAGAACAACTACAAAAAAGTCGTCAAAAAGAATTAGTTCAAGGGAAATAATCGGACAAATTACCCAAATCTTTATGGGAATATGGTGTGTGTTCGTGAAGCAGTTCCTGATTGATTAATAAATACTGTGTTAGCTGCCAAACGAAGTCTCGTCAATGGAAAAACTGGTGTAGCGTTGGGCCTTTAGCGTATCCGACCAGTAGCTCGGAGAAAGCCCTGCTTTATGCTTTAGATGGTTGAGAAATTCCTCTGGGCTTTCCAGGCTTTCCCATACCGATGGCAGGAAGGTGGCTCGGTGGTACCCGTCAGAAATAATCAAGCCATCTACACCGGGTCTCAATTGCGCTATCAAATCCTGCTCAGAACCAAAACTTATGGGCGTGGCCTCGGACAAAATTGATATCGACAACGTGGTGTCCGGGAGTTCCTTGCTTTGCATCGATGGAAAACGTGGGTCTTCAAATGCCGCGGCATAGGCGTTGTGGGCAACATCATTAACCAGTGGGCGTATCGCGCTCAGCGTGCCGATGCACCCGCGTAGCTCTCCTGTTTTTTTTAAGGTGACAAAAGTTGCACGTAGTTCTTGTAACGGAGCAGGATAATTTCCTGTCACTGGTTCAAGCGCCACCCCGACGCGTAGCCCATTTTCGATAGAGGCGCGAGCGATATCCAGCAAGATTTTTTGTTCTTCCTGGCTATAGGGCGTTTCAATAGAAGACATAAGCACCATATCCGACGACGCGATCTTTGCTACCGGCGGTATCGCCAGAGTTGCGTAGGTCTACTGTCTTCACTTGCCAACGATGTTTTGCGGCCAGACATAACAGTCCTTTGATGGGATTTCGACCACACGCATCTTCGTCGCCAATATCATCACCGTCCAGTCGTTCGATAGCAGCGCTGGTTTCGGCATCCATACGCTGCGCGACAGTGTAGCTATGGTAGTGGCTGAGATCAGAACTGACGACAATCAAGGTGTCTTCTTCATTCCATAACCATTCCATCACTTCAGCGACTTCGTCGGCTCTACTATCCCCGACAACAATCGGCACAAGTGAAAACGTACCAAGTGTTTTTTGTAAAAAAGGTAGTTGTACCTCGAGACTGTGTTCTTGCGCGTGGGCTTGATTAAGTACGTGTACTTGCGGAAGGCTGGAGACAGATTCGACTTTTGTTCGATCCAGTGGCACTTCACCCAAAGGGGTATCGAAGTAGCTTGCGTCAGAAACTGCCAAGCCTGAAAAGGCGACGCGGTGAGATGGACCAAACAATGCAACCGTCTTGATCTTGTCCCTGAGTGTTTCAGTCAGTTTATAAACGCTCGCTGCGATTTTGCCAGAATAAATATATCCGGCGTGGGGCGCAATTATCGCCTTGGGTAAAATTTGCTGTTGGCTTGCCGCGTTTAACATGTAATCGACCATATCGCCCAGTTCGCGCGAGTTCTGTGGATAGAACATGCCCGCGACAGCTGCTTGCCGATGTATCACCACACACCTCCAAGGCTATTAATTGACGAGTATTGGGCTTATTATGATCTCAGTACCGAAGGATGTCGACCAACTTGGGAGTACGCGTAATGGAAACCTTGGACGCCTCTACAGTCAAAACCCGCTATTGGCATATGCTGGACGATGGGCGTGTGCAATGCGATCTTTGTCCACGTTACTGCAAGTTGCATGAGGGGCAGCACGGTCTGTGTTTTATCCGTGCCAATATTGAAAACGAATTAGTGCTTACCAGCTATGGGCGATCCAGCGGGTTTTGCATTGATCCGATCGAGAAAAAACCGCTAAACCACTTTTTACCCGGAACTTCTGTTTTTTCATTTGGTACCGCAGGGTGTAATCTGGCATGTAAGTTTTGTCAGAACTGGGATATCAGCAAGTCACGTGAAACGCGTACCCTGGCCGATGATGCGATGCCGGACAAAATTGCCCGTGTCGCCGCACAGGAAGCTTGTCGCAGCGTTGCCTATACCTATAACGACCCGGTAATTTTTCATGAATACGCCATTGATGTTGCCCGGGCTTGTCAGGAACACCAGCTCAAATCGGTAGCGGTCACCGCAGGTTATATCTGTGATACGCCGCGCAAGGAATTTTTTTCCTACATGGACGCCGCCAATGTGGACCTTAAAGCGTTCACCGATGATTTTTACTGGAAGGTCACTGGCAGTCACTTGCAAAACATTCTGGAAACACTGGTCTATATCAAACACGAAACCAATGTGTGGCTGGAGACGACCACGCTACTCATCCCTGGCATGAACGACTCGGCAACGGAAATTGAAGAGATGACGAGTTGGGTGGTAAAAGCACTCGGGCCAGATGTACCCATGCATTTCAGTGCCTTTCATCCCTCGTGGAAAATGATGGACAAACCTGCTACGCCACCACAGACACTGGCACTCGCACGAAAGATTGCGATGGACAACGGCGTGCGCTACGCCTATACCGGCAATGTACATGACAAGGCAGGGCAGAGCACGTATTGTCATCAATGCGGAGAAATATTAATTGGCCGTGACTGGTATGTACTAAGCGACTGGAATCTTGATGCACAGGGCAGGTGCATAAAATGTTCAACACCTTGTGCCGGTGTTTTCGAAGAACAGCCTGGCAACTGGGGAAGTCGCCGCAAACCGGTCAATATGCACAATCATATTTAGAAGATCTTCATTCTAGATGACGTATTAAGGGTTACTTATGCGACGAGTACGTCGTTCACGAGTTGCATAGCTTCCTCTGTCCGCTCAGTAGAGATGGCCACTAAGCCGTAATCTTCATCGCGCTCCAGAAAGCGTATGCTGCGTATATTGATATTGGCATTCTTGAAGCGCGTAGAAATTTGTGCCAGCGCCCCCGGTTTGTTTTCAATGCGTATCACTATCGCATCCTCGCTCACTGCCTTGAGGTCAGGGAATTTTTGTAACTCGTAGAGCGCTCGATCGTAGTTATCGACATTCATAATAATAATGGCCGATTCGTTAAAGGTCTCGGCGTCGATATGATTGATATTGATGCCAGCCTGCGCCAGGGTTTCGGAGATATCGGCCATAACGCCGGGGCGGTTGGGGGAGATGATGGTAATCTGCTTCATGCAACATTCCCTTTCTTCATATCGTCAATTAAGTCTTGCAGTATGGCATTGATGTGCCGCTCTTCCACATGGGGCATGGTAATTATATGCGCATGATTACCGTGAACCGCAAGTTGCCATTTTTTCATGATTTGTGGGCCTGGACGCGGAAAAACTACAGTAATCGAATTATTATTTCGCCAGGCATCGATTCCCGCCTGTTTGAATTTAGTAATCGCGTAATCGGCCGTTTTAAAACAGCGCAAAATGATTTTGCGAAATCCTTCCCAACCTTGTGCACGTATGGCATACCACAAAAATAGGGGAGTAATCGCATTGCGTGAGCCAGTGAGCGTGGTATCCAGGGTGCCGATGTATTCAACCGAACGTGCGATGCGTTCGACATTGGCCTTTTTCGCAATGACAACACCGCAAGGGATCGGTGAACCTATCATTTTGTGACCGCTAATCGACACACTGTCGACACCGGACCGAAAATTCCACGGCTGTGGATCTTTGACAAAAGGCAAAATCATGCCGCTTAGAGCCGCATCCGCATGTATATAGTAATCGCGAATGGCGAGGTCATTCAGTACGGCTTTAATTTTATCGAGATTGTCGACAGCACCCTTCATGGTTGTACCAATATTGGCGAATATGATCGGTGGTACGTCACGGTGTATACGCAAAGTTTCTTTCAAATCTTCGTAGTCGATCTCGCCATTGGGCAGGCTGCGTATCATAATGTTACGCGCATGCAGCAGTCGTAGAATTTTGGCTACACTGTAATGCGTATCTTCTGAATAATAGACGACACCATTGGGATGCAGTTCGCGCGCGAGATAAATACCGTACATATTGCCTTCGGTGCCGCCATTCGTCATGTAGCCCCAGAATCCGTTTTTGGGTGCTTCAGTATATTCACGAAAATATTCCAGCACCTCACACTCGATGTCGTGAGTATTCAGCCGAAAAGTTGTGTCTTCAAACGGATCACCAACGTTGTTGAGCGGATAAAACATAAATGGAAACAGGGGCGAGAAATCGAAGTCGCGCGTACACGGATAGCCTAGAAAGCGATCGGCTTCATATTCAAATTTTTCCAGAAGTTTGTCGAGTCTGGCGCGATCTTCCGCACTAAGCATGTCTGGAGTATAAAGCGGGTGTTTGTTTATCATAGAATTCCCTGTTGCTTACGCGCTCTGCAAGCCATTGTTCGGTATACTGCAAATACTTCGCCGGTAAAGGCTTTGTGCGCCGGTATATCTATTTGGAAAATTATCGACAGTTAAAGTTTCGTCTAAAGGGAGAAAGGAGTTCGTGATGCATGTCACTCTAGTCCATGTTTCGGTTAAAGATGCCCATGTAAATGATTTTATTGAGGCATGTCGTTTGAATCACGAGGCATCTATCAAGGAGAACGGGAATCGTCGCTTTGATATTTTACAGTCTGCAGAAGAGCCTACAAAATTTGTGCTATATGAGGCTTATGTCGGCGAAGCAGAGGCTAAAGCTCACAAAGAAACTCAACATTACCATGCCTGGCGTGAAACCGTCGCTGACTGGATGGCAGAGCCACGCAAAGGAGTTGCCTATCAAGGGGTATTTCCCAAACAATAGTCATTACCTTGTCGATACGCAAGGCGTCGTTTCAATCAATAGAAATGAACTGAAAAGGTTTTAGCATGCAGGGTTTTTCGGTGGCCCGATTACCTCGGATAGAGTTTGGTCGTGGTGTTATAAGCAAGTTGCCTGATCTGGTCGCGTCATTTGGTTCGAATGCGCTAATCGTAACAGGTGCCAAATCGTTTACTGGTAGTGAGCACTGGGCAGCGTTGCAGACATCCTTGCAACGATTGCATATTCGTCATCAACACTGCGTGATCGATCAGGAGCCTTCTCCCCATCGCGTAGATGAAATCGTGGCAAGTTTTGCGCACGAAGACTTTTCGGTTGTTATCGGTATCGGTGGGGGGAGCGTTCTCGATGCGGCAAAAGCCATTGCTGGCTTGTTACGAGTACAGCACTCGGTAATGGAGTATCTCGAAGGCGTCGGCCCCGAGCGTCCATACGTGGGACCGGCTGTGCCTTTTATCGCCGTACCTACGACGGCAGGTACGGGTAGCGAAGCGACAAAGAATGCGGTACTGAGTGTGCAGGCACGTGATGGATTTAAAAAATCGTTTCGGCACGACAAGCTGGTTGCAGAATACGCGCTAATTGATCCCGCGCTACTCAGTCGTTGTCCACCACAACAGATAGCCGCCAACGGAATGGATGCTTTAACTCAACTCATAGAGTCCTATGTATCACTCAAAGCGAATGTGTTTACGGATAGTCTGGCGCTGGAAGGGATACGTTTGGTACGTGATGGCTTGCTGGAATGGTATCGCGAAGGAGAGGTCGCGACGGCAGCACAAGACAACATGTCTTATGGCGCGTTGATATCTGGCATTACATTAGCACAGGTAGGTCTGGGCTCGGTGCATGGGCTTGCCTCACCGATGGGGGCATTTTATCCCATCCCGCATGGCGTGGTGTGCGGAACGCTGTTGGCACCAGCAACGCGCGTCAATATTGAGGCGATGAAACAACGGGAACCGGACAATCCCGCGCTGAAGAAATATCGCAAACTTGGCGCGACATTTTTTCAGACACATATACCGGACGCTGATAAGGCTTATAGTGGCCTGGTGCGAAAGCTTGAGCAATGGAGTGATGAACTCTGTTTGCCGCGATTGGCGCAATACGGGGTGACTGAGCAAGACCTCGATCATATTGTTGCAAATTCCCGAGGAAGCAGTATGAGGACGAATCCCATCGTATTGAGCGATGATGAAATAAAAGATATTTTGCGTTCGCGTCTGTGATCAAACAAAGGCCAGACTCAGGGAGTATCAATTTCCCCGCCTGTCCCCTATTATAGGCCGCAGTGGATGGCGTTACGCCGCTTGAATGTTCAAATACAGACCGTTGACGTGTTTTGCCGATCGAACAGGAGTTATTGATGAACAAGCTTTATCCCGACATACGCCCTTACGTTAATCACAGTATTGCCGTTGAGCCGCCACATGTCCTGCACGTGGAGGAAAGCGGAAATCCTGAGGGCATACCGGTTGTGTTTCTACACGGCGGTCCTGGTTCGGGAACGGAAAGTTATCATCGACGTTTTTTCGATCCGGAAGTCTATCGAATTATATTGTTCGATCAGCGTGGCTCTGGTAAGTCTATCCCTCATGCCTCATTGGAAAACAACACCACGCAAGCACTGGTCGCGGACATGGAACATATCCGAGAGCATCTGGGCGTGGACAAATGGGTGGTGTTCGGAGGTTCCTGGGGTTCAACACTGGCACTTGTCTATGCGGAAACTTATCCGCAACGGGTGTCAGGCCTGATCGTACGCGGCATATTCCTGTGTCGTCCCAAAGAAATTCATTGGTTTTATCAGGAAGGGGCGAGCAAGCTGTTTCCCGATTACTGGGAAAGCTATGTCAAAGTGATTCCGCCGAAAGAGCGCGGTGAAATGGTTAAGGCATTTTACAAACGACTCACGGGTAAGAATGAAATTGAGCGTATGGCTGTAGCCAAGGCCTGGTCAATTTGGGAAGGGCGTACCGCGACCTTGCTCAATCGCAAAGAAGTGGTGAATCACTTCGCAGACCCTCATACGGCACTATCACTGGCGCGGATAGAGTGTCATTACTTTATGAACAACGCCTTTCTGGAAGAGGATCAGATATTGCGCGATGCGCATAAACTGAAACACATACCCGGCGTGATCGTACATGGTCGTTACGATGTGGTGTGTCCAATTGAAAACGCCTGGGATCTCCACAAGGCGTGGCCGGAAGCGGAGCTGAAAATCATTGCTGAAGCGGGTCATGCCGCGTCAGAACCAGGGATAATCGACGCCCTGGTGCAAGCGGCCAGAGACATGGCAAAGCGTTTAGGAAAAGTGAAAGAACCGAGTTAGAAAAAAAGAAAATGCGGGAAACAGCTGACGCCATTTCCCGCGCGATTGCTTACATCATCATGTATTCCAGGGAGACCTGGAGTATGCCGTTAGTCTTCATTTGTGGGCCATTCAGGTACTGACGCACCGGTATAGCGTAGTCGGCATGGATATTAAAACCAGAGAACTGCTGACCAATGCCGAGTTGTACGTCAAGACGTGACCCGCCGGTATAACGTGTATTGTCCGTCATACGATCATCACGACCTTCAACACGCCCACGGACAGTTTGCATGACCTTGGAACGAAGCTGTGTGCCCGAGGCGAAGCGATAACGCAGCCATGTGCTGAGTTCGACAACATCTCCACGATTATAGTACGCACGATTATAGCCAGTTCGTGAAATACGGTAGACCTTGGCACCGGCGGTCAAATTGTTTTCGTCACGCTCGATTTGCAAGGCAGTATGGATATCGTAAGTTCCTGTACCGGTTTGCATGATATAGGGCGCAATACCATATCCCTGCGTCATGGTATCGAAAATTCCATCCGAGTTGTCTATGCTGCCAGTGGGGAGATTAATACCGGTCTTGATCGTAAAATCAAACCAATTGGTGCGAGCAAAGGTGTAGTTTAGAAATACCTGCGTATCGCCAACACCTCTGGTCGTCATCGGAAATTCGGTGAGAATGCCTGTTTGTGACATTTGATCGTACATGGTCATGTTGTTGTAAAGATAATTGAGCATGACTTCCCAGGACAGGCGGCTGGTTTGGTTATACATCAACATCAACATATGCATGTCCATGATCATGTTTTTGCCTGAGTTGGTTATAGGCTGAGCCCCGTTGAGATAAGTACGGTCTTTTGTATAAAGAGGCGAATTGTTCAAGATCGCTGTCGGATCAAGGAAATTGTTTCCATCCAACATGTCTCTTTGAAACATGCGTTCGTAGGAATAGGCAAACATCCAGGCGCCAGCATGATATTTGTGGCTACTGTCGGAGCTGTCAGTGGCTTTATCGCCCATATGTTCGCTGTGATCCATATTTGTTGCTGGTAAGCGAAGCGGGGAATGATCCATTTCCTGAGCCTGAACCAGGGAAAACGCGGTTGTTAACCAGATTAAAACCAGAATGGTCGATAAACGACCCGTAAATTGAATGGGTGCTATTTTCATACTACCTCCCCCACAATGTATCTTATTGTTTTTTTTAAACAATACTCTAAATTCGCTGTATACTGCTTGTTGTCCGGCGAATTACGCAATAAACATAACCGCATGAAGATAAACCCTCCTTAAATCATTGACAATGATTATTTTTTGTCCGATTTAGGGGGGGTGCTTAATTAGCTTGGAAATCAAAAACATATGAAATTATTACGAATTAGCCATTGTTTCTCGTGTAAAGGATTAAATTGAGTATGAACAAAGCGATGCGTTGGATGTTGATAGGGTTAAGTGGCTTGCTGATGGCGTCCTGCGGTCTGGAAGACGATACCCGAGAGAAAGTGGCCAAGCGCTCGGAATCGGCAGGGGTTACAACCATTGCTTATATAAATGGTTGCGCCGAATGTCATGCCATTGGTTCATCGATAGAGGGTCCATCCTGGAAACACGTGGCCGAACATTATAAGAACCGTCCGGACGCCAAGCCCTATCTTATTGAGCGCATCAAACATGGTGGCGAACCCAACTGGGCCAGGATCACTGGCGGTGCGGAGATGCATGCCTACGGAAATCGCGTCTCAGACGAACATCTCAATCGCCTCGTAGACTATATTTTGTCCGCGAAATAGCAGCGACTGGCAAATACTTTTCGAACCTATAGGGTGTGGTGTTGTGGGGATCAAATCTGCCCGACTAAGCTGAGTCTGGAGCTTTTGTTCCAGCCAATATGATGAGCTTACTTTGAGGACGGTAAGTCGATTATTTTACCGTACAGGTCATGCTCATCTGCAGACACGATTTCCACTTCGATGATATCGCCAATCTCAACATCGGCATCGTCGTCGATGATGACATTGCCGTCGATTTCCGGTGCGTCGTATTTACTGCGGGCGATGATGAGATTGTCCTCAAAATCGTCGATCATCACCGGCATACGCGCGCCGATTTTGTCATAAAGTTTGTCACCGCTGACCATGGCCTGTACTTCCATAAAGCGTTCGAGGCGATCTTCTTTCTCTTCCTCGTGCACTTGTCCGGGCAGTTCATTTGCCGCCGCGCCATCGACGTTGGAATAAGTGAATGCACCGGCGCGATCGATTTTCGCCTCTTGCAGAAAATCCAAAAGCATTTGGAAATCTTCTTCCGTTTCGCCGGGAAAACCGACGATAAAGGTACTGCGCAAGGCGATATCCGGACAAATTGCCCGCCACTGTTCGATACGTTTCAAGACTTTTTCCGCATGGGCAGGTCGTTTCATCGCCTTGAGTATTGACGGACTGGCGTGCTGAAACGGGATATCGAGATAGGGCAGTATTTTGCCCTCGGCCATTAGAGGTATGACTTCATCGACATGTGGATAGGGATAGACATAGTGCATGCGTACCCATATTCCAAGTTCACCCAGTGCGGTAGCCAATTCAGTAAAACGGGTCTTTACCGGGCGCCCGCCCCAGAAACCGGTACGGTATTTCACGTCGACACCATAGGCACTGGTGTCCTGGGAAATCACCAATAATTCTTTCACGCCTGCGCGTACCAAATGTTCGGCTTCCTGTAACACATCACCAATCGGGCGACTGACCAGATCACCACGCAGACTCGGAATAATGCAAAAGCTACAGCGATGATTACAGCCTTCGGAAATCTTTAAATAGGCATAGTGTTGCGGCGTGAGCTTCACCCCTTGAGGGGGGATAAGACTGGTATACGGATTGTGTTGCGGGGGCAGATGTTTGTGTACCGCCTGCATCACCTCGGGCGTGGAATGTGGACCGGTCACTGCCAATACATTGGGAAAGTTATCCAGTATTACATTGTCTTTTGCACCCAGACAGCCGGTCACGATTACCTTGCCGTTTTCGTTCAGCGCTTCGTTAATGGCTTGCAGCGACTCCTCTTTGGCCGCATCGATAAAGCCGCAGGTATTGACTACGACCAGGTCAGCATCATTGTATTCCGGGCTGATCTCATAGCCCTCGGCGCGTAACTGGGTGATGATTTGCTCTGAATCGACCAGGGCCTTGGGGCAACCCAGGGAGACAATACCGACTTTACGGGTGGACATAGAGGTGTACTCAAAAAAGAGCGGATTCTACCACAGCTATGACTAAGCCCGCCGTATCGGATGGAAAAACGTGACGTGGGAGTACTTAAAAAACGGGATCAAGGCCATGCCGACGAGAAAACCGCCGATATGCGCATACCAAGCGACACCGCCGCCCTCATCACCGCTCATGGCACTATTAATGAACTGCAACAAAAACCAGAATCCAATGACGACGCCGGCCGGTAAACGCATGGTATGAAAATAAAAGCCGAGCGGTATTACGACTAGTATTCGCGCATGCGGATAGATTAATAAATAGGCGCCTAACACTCCGGAGATAGCCCCGCTCGCACCGACCATGGGAATCTCAGACGCAGTATTGGTGAGCGCATGCGCGAGAAATGCGCCGAGACCACAAAGTATATAAAACACGACAAAGCGCACATGTCCCATGCAGTCCTCGACGTTATTGCCGTATATCCACAGATACAACATATTGCCGATTAAGTGCATCCAGCCACCGTGCATAAACATCGACGTCACCATCGTCGCCCACGAAGGGACGATCTGTAACTCGGGTGGTAATAACTTATTCTCGAAAATAGTCGCCGGGACAGCGCCGAGCATATAGATGGCTTTTTGCATCTCTTCGCCATAGCTGATCTCCCAGAAAAACACCAATACGCAGGCGATGATAAAGCCAATGGTGAGATACGGAAAAATTTGGGTTGGATTGTCGTCGTGGAGTGGGATCATTGATGTTCTCATTGTTCCTTTTGGCATAACTATACCAGAGGAGTGTGGTGAGAGCGCAGCGTATTGATGTCGTGCTGGAAAGTGAAGCCGATGGTTTTTTTTGCGTTTAAATCTAATTTCTTTGCGTACGGCAGACGTAATTGAAACCTTTCCCCAATTCGCGTAGCGTTTACCCCCTCTGCTGTGCATAGAAAGGACGAAGCATGACCTCCTGGGGGAAAATCATCGGCGCCATACTCGGCTATATGGTTTGGGGATTTTTTGGCGCACTCATGGGATTGATTATCGGACACTGGTTTGACCGAGGACTGCAACGGGCGCGTGGTTATGCTATCCCCGGCGCAGCCGATCCCCATCATGTGCAGGAGATATTTTTCAAGACATCGTTTCAGGTCATGGGGCATCTGGCCAAAGCAGACGGGCGAGTATCGGAAGCCGAAATTGCCATGGCCAATCAGGTAATGCAGCAGATGCGTCTTGATGAGACGCAACAAGTCCGCGCACGAGAATTCTTCCGCGAGGGTAAGGCCGATGACTACGATCTCGACTTCGCCCTTGATCAGCTCAAATATGTTATTTGGCGTCGCAGCAATCTAATCGCCATGTTTCTCGAAATCCAGATCGCCACGGCCCTGGCCGATGGCAAAATCGAGGAATCCGAACGCGATATTCTTACCAAGATCGGTTTGCGACTTGGACTGTCGCCATTTGAAATCAATCGTATTCTGAAAATGGTCGAAGCCCAGCAACACTATGGCAGGGGGCAGGACCGCTCCGCCCCAAGTATCGACGATGCCTACCAGGTGTTGGGTGTAGACAAAGAGGCCAGCGACGGCGAAGTAAAGCGCGCCTATCGCAAGCTTATTAATCAGCATCACCCGGATAAACTTGTCTCCAAAGGCCTGCCCGAAGAGATGATGGAGATGGCTAAGGAGAAAACCCAGGAGATCCAGAAGGCTTACGAACAGGTCATGAAGACGCGGGGAAAGTGACAGTTTATTGATTCGACATCTGTAGTCAAACCACAACAAAATTGAAAAATCCGTATATCAATTTATTCTATTCCTTGAATGTGCCCTTCTTAACATCTATAACTAAATGAAACTAAAGGCTGTATAGCAAAACGATTGCGCAGCCTTCATGTCAAAATAGCCAGAATACATCTCCTGTGGGCAGGGCGGGCACGGAGTTTGCCTACTTCCAACAACGTCAGATTTTGTCGACTTTTTGTCAGGAAGAACTGGGGACCTGTTGCAAGTGAAGGAAAACTGTAGGGAGGCACATATACAGGGATGGCCTGAGGGGCATTCTTGTCGTCATTGGTATTTAATGCCAGTCCTAACTAACCAGCAGAATTTCAAACACCTTTTAGATTGAAAACAGGGAGAGGTTGTGCAAATATTTGTTGGGAATTTGTGACCAAAGTCAAAGATAGCAAATACTTACCTAAAGTATTCTAGGCCCTGGGTCGATCAATAGCGCGACATAGTTTTACCGGGGGATTTGAAACGAGGGGTTTCCGGGGAATAAGAATGAAGCGGGAAATGGAGTTTCACACAGATAACGAATTTAGGATTGTTTTCTAAGTTAGCTATTTACATTACGTAGTCCATAAAAGGAGAGTGCAATGCAAAAATTTGCAAAAACGAGAATCGCCGCGCTGGCAACGCTAGTGCTTAGCGGCGGTATGTTGGTGGGTTGTGGTGATGACGTTCAGGTGCCTAAGGCTAGTGCGACTGATAGCGTTATCGTCAATCCTGTGGCGACCGTTACTGGTCAAGTCACAGATGCAATGACTAATCAAGGCGTAGCTGGTGTAAGAGTTATCCTTGAAGGAGTCAACATGAGTGCTACCACGGATAGTCGTGGTTATTACAAGATTGAGGGTGTTCCTGCTTCTCAAGGCGTTAATGGTGCCGGTGGTACCACGTATGACGTAACATTGGATGGCAGCGGTGCGACTGGATACCCTGGTATTGTACCGCAAGGCCCTTCTATTACCGTTAGGGCTTCTGCTTCTAATGGTGGTGCTGTTGGCGAAACAGGGTTGGTAGTTGCTGGCCAAGATTTTCAAATTGGTCAAGCAATCGTTTCCATCACTGGTAATGTCTACGATGAAGACAACGTTACGGTCTACGCGGGTACCGATACGATTTCAGTAGAACTGTACAAGAACGGTGTTCTTTCAGAAATTAAATCGGTATCACCAGGTAGCAAATTCAGCTTTACTAAAGTTGAAATGCTAGGCGGCGGTCAATATGACTTGGTTGCCAAGACCAAGACGATGATGGGTGGTTTGACTATCCAGGCTGCACACATTCAGGAAAAGCGCGATTATGACACCGATACAGGTGGTCATCTCGCGCTGCAAATGTCTATCAAGAACGTTGCGCCTGATATCGCAAAAGTCTTCCCACCAAATGGCCATGACTTTGGTTCGACCGACACAGTTACTGTAACTCTACACTTCAGTGAACCTATGGGTGCTGATGCCGCTAGTTACCGCGATTCTACCTCAGTTGGCGGCGCCTTGTATGAAGACATTATCGTTACTTACGATGGTCCAAAAGCAGGTGAGATTTCCAAGACTTTGACTTGGAATACTGCAGACTATTCAGAGTTAGCGGTAACGATTGACAGTGCAGCTCCTGGCCGCATGTACACCATCGACTATGCTGGCCTCCACGGAAACCTGGAAGATGAATACGAAAATACATTAGACCTGACTGGTAGTGCTACCGCAGCAACCTATACGGTTGCATATGGTGACACGGCTCCCACTGCACCTACAACTGTTGCCGTCGTTGACGATATTTCTGCCGCTGACAGTAATTCATTGGGCGCAGGTGTCGGTATAGATTTGTATTGGACTAGAGTCGATGGTGCTAATAGCTATAAGGTATTTAGAACAGCAAGCGTTGATGGAGTTGACCACACTGTTCAGGTCACCACAGTGGTTGGTGCTAATACTTTCCACGACACTCTAGTAGATGCTACCGCTCATAACGGTGTTGACGTACTGGTTGATGACGACAACAATGCCGTAAGTTACAAGTGGAGTGTAATGTCTGTAAACGGTGATGGTCTTGTCAGTGCTATGTCTGGCGATTCAAACAAGACGTTAGCGGATGTAACTGCACCAGCGAGCATCACTGCAACATGTATACTTAACGCATCCGGCTACGGTGGTTCGGTGATTAGAATTTCATTCGCTGAGCCTGTAGTTCAAGCGGCAGCAGAAACATTTGCTAACTACACAGGTTTACCAAGCGGTCAGAAATATTTGGAGTATGATATCGTCAACGCACGGGTAGATATTGGGTACGATGACGCAACGGCTCCTGTTTGTACCGTAGGTGGTGGTGACGACAACGTGACTGCCGGCGTAGCTATAACCGACGTCGCAGGTAATGCACCAGGTGCTGGCTTGGCCGCACCAGCGTTCTAAACCTAGTTTCTATAGCTGGTTAACGAGATATAAACGGCGGGCTTTGCCCGCCGTTTTTTTTATAGATAACGCTCTATTATCGTGTTACGGTAATTCTCACTGCACGAACTCGGTACATCAATGATACGTTCAATCTTTTTAATTCTCGTCTCAGTTGTTTCCCTATCCAGTTGCTCTTTCTTTTCCAAAAACTGGACCTTCATCGTCTATCTCGACGGAGACAACGATCTCGCGCCATATAATCTTCAAGACCTCGAAGAGATGAAGACAGGCATACAAGTGGACAATATCCGTGTACTCGTGCAATTCGATCAACCCGATGGCGTCACCGCCAAGCGTTATGAAATCACCGAGAAAGGAATGACCGAGTTAGAGGACATCGGCGAAGTCAATATGGCCGATGAACAAACTCTCACCGATTTTCTGGTGTGGGCAAAAGGAAGATTGAACAAGCCGGATCATACCATTTTGATTTTGTCCGATCATGGCAATGGTTGGGATCAGACTATCGGTCCATCGCCAGCGGAAAAAGTTGGTCCACGATCTTTGTTTAATGACTGGGACAACGGCGTAATCAAAATGGCAATGCACAATCATCGCGTGCGTACCGCTATCGAAGCCTCTGGCATCAATATCAATGTTCTCGGCCTGGATGCCAGCATCATGGGTACTATCGAGGCTATCTATGAATTTTCCGATTTGGCGGAAGTCGTCATCTCTTCGCAAGAAGTGGGATACCAAATCGGCTGGGACTACACCAATGTCTTTGCGCGCTTATCAAAAGATCCGAAGATGAGCATAGACGAATTCTCTTCGATAGTCGTCGACAGCTATCGTCGCCAATTTGAAGAAGTGCTTTATCCATCAGGCATCGAAACCAACGACAAGCTCTACACACTTGCCGCGCATCGCAGCGAAGGTGTCAAAGCGCTGGCAACCGCATTAGGTGACTTTGCGTCCAGCACCAAAGCGGCGCTGGCAGATACAGCGAATAATGCAGAACTCATCACCGCACTGCAAACCGCGCGCGAAAATGCACAGCATATCGATTTTTATAACCAGCCACGGGTCTATGTCGATATCAAAGATTTCTTTGCCAAATACGATAACACCAGCAATATTCCGGCACTGTTAGATCAAGCGACAATTGCGAGCTACCACGGCGCAGACCGACCAGACGCAAACGGGCTATCCGTAGTGTTTTTCAAACTACGCAGTGACGGCTCGAACAACACCTATGACGTGAATTATAAAAACTGGGATGCAGACACAGCGACGGGTAACAAAGGACGCTTCATTAATGAATTTGAGTGGGACGAAATGCTCTATCTATACAATTCTCAGTCATACCCGACGTTGTTCTAAAAGCCGTTCTGGTGAATTGTGAACGTTATTTGATTCCAGTGGGTCGCACTTTTTCTCTCCAGCATATGTGGCAACTTTTCGCTGGTAAGCTAATGTTGTCTGGTTTCTATACACCATATTCATACAGTGCATAGTCAATTGCACGGAAAGCATGTCTGCAATGAGTGGCATAGGAATTCTTTGTTCCCAGGCAAACAAGATCAAATAGCTGTGATGACGGTAAAAGGGAAATACATGTGAAGAAAGATGGCTCCCCGGGCCGGACTCGAACCAGCGACCCAATGGTTAACAGCCATTTGCTCTACCGACTGAGCTACCGGGGAATAGGACGCGTATACTAACGATGCTTTTCGCGTCGGTCAACCAGAAATTTTAATTAAGGGCTTTTTCCAAACGATCTAAGGCCTTGTTTAGGTTATCTAAAGACGTTGCAAAAGACAGACGCATATATCCCGGTGCACCAAACGCTGAACCGGGCACCAAGGCCACTCCAGCTTCTTCCAATAGCCATTCAGCCAGCTCCAGATCGTCTTTCATACCCTTGGCCTTGATTGCACCACTGAAGTCCGGAAACAGATAAAACGCGCCCTGGGCTGGGATGCAGCGAACACCTTTCAAGTTATTAAGACGCTTCAGGACCACGCCATGGCGTTCTTCAAAGGCCGTTAACATCATCGTTATACATGACTGATCGCCCTCTAGCGCGACCTGTGCCGCGACCTGGGAAATCGATGTCGGGTTAGATGTGCTCTGCGACTGAATCGTCTTCATACCTTTAATGATATCTTTGGGTCCAGCGGCATAGCCGATACGCCAGCCTGTCATGGAATAGGCCTTGGACACGCCATTGAGCACAATCGTCTGCGATAGTAGTTCAGGGCAAACACTCAATATATTGGTATATGGCGTACCTTCCCAGGCGATGGCTTCATAGATATCGTCAGTGACGACCAGCACTTTGGGGTGTTGTAGTAGCACATCGGCCAGGGCTTGTAGCTCTTGTTCTGAATAAATCGCGCCTGTCGGGTTGGAAGGGCTGTTGATGACAACCATGCGCGTACGATTGGTAATCGCGGCCTTCAATTGTTGAGGCGTGATTTTAAAACCAGCGTCGATACCTGCCTCGACTATTACGGGTGTTCCCTCTGCCAGTTCCACCATCGGTGGATAGGATACCCAATAGGGAGCAGGGACAATGACCTCGTCTCCGGTATCGAGTACCGCCTGACACAGGTTATAAAAACTGTGCTTGCCGCCGCAGGATACCAGTATTTGGTCAGGCGTAAAGGTAAGTTTATTGTCTCTTGCGAATTTGCTGATGATGGCCTTTTTCAGCTCTGCTGTCCCGTCCACCGCCGTGTATTTGGTAAAACCGTTGTTAATGGCCGCAATCGCCGCGTCTTTGATATGTTGCGGGGTGTCAAAATCCGGCTCACCGGCACCCAGGCCTATGATATCCTTGCCCTCCGCGCGCAAAGCGGCGGCTCGAGCGGTGACTGCCAATGTCGGCGAAGGTTTGAGGTTTTTTGCGCGTTGGGAGAGCATTGGGGGCTATGAGTCCTCTAGTCAAATTGTCCAGTACAAAACTGGCGTAATATAGCAAGACTCGTAATCAAAGTGCACTATAGATTCAGCCTTATCGACAATACGGGGATGCCGCATGGTCAAAGCCTTTAAAATCCATTCCGGTTATACCCCTTCTGGCGATCAGCCGGAGGCTATTCGACGTCTGGTAGGAGGCCTGGAAGCAGGAGAGGCGTTTTTAACCCTGCTCGGCGTGACCGGTTCTGGCAAGACGTTTACTGTCGCCAATGTTATTGAAAAACTGCAACGCCCGGCCCTGGTGCTCGCCCCCAACAAGACGCTGGCGGCACAGCTTTATGGCGAGATGAAGGATTTCTTTCCCGACAACGCGGTCGAATATTTCGTTTCCTATTACGATTATTATCAGCCCGAGGCCTATGTGCCTTCCTCTGATACCTTTATCGAGAAAGACGCTTCAATTAACGATCACATTGAGCAAATGCGATTGTCGGCAACCAAGGCCATACTTGAACGCAAGGATGTCATTATCGTAGCCACAGTGTCGGCGATTTATGGTTTGGGTGATCCCCAGTCGTATCTGAAAATGGTGTTGCATCTGTCCCGTGGTGAACAAATCAGCCAGCGGGAAATCCTGCGCCGCCTCACCGAGTTGCAATACAAACGCAATGATATGGAATTGTTTCGCGGCACGTTTCGCGTTCGCGGCGAGGTCATTGATGTCTTTCCGGCGGAATCCGATCGTGACGCTATACGCGTGGAATTGTTCGATGACGAAGTGGAGTCTATTGCCTGGTTTGATCCACTCACCGGCGAGGTGTTGCGCAAACTACCGCGAGTGACAATATTTCCAACCAGTCACTACGTTACACCGCGTGACACCGTGGTGAATGCGATTGATGACATCAAAGAGGAATTGCAGGTTCGCCTAAATCAGTTTTATGAATCGAACAAATTGCTCGAGGCGCAACGGCTGAGTGAACGCGTCAAGCTCGATATTGAGATGATGCAGGAACTGGGTTATTGCTCCGGCATAGAAAACTATTCCCGTTATCTTTCCGGTCGCAATCCCGGCGAGCCACCGCCGACACTGATGGATTATATCCCCAGTGATGCATTGCTGTTTATCGATGAAAGTCACGTCACCGTGCCGCAAGTGGGCGGTATGTATAAAGGCGACCGCTCGCGCAAGGAAACACTGGTGGAATACGGTTTTCGTCTACCGTCGGCGCTGGATAATCGGCCTTTACGCTTCGATGAGTTTGAAAAACTGCTGCCACAGACGGTGTTTGTCTCGGCGACGCCTGGCCCGTATGAGCAAGAACATGCAGGTGACATTATTGAACAGGTGGTACGTCCGACAGGGCTGGTTGATCCGGAGATTGATATCCGTCCCGTAGGTGTGCAGGTCGATGATTTGTTGTCAGAAATCAATAAACGCGTGGAAAAAAACGAGCGCGTTCTGGTTACCACGCTGACCAAGAAAATGGCGGAAAATCTCACCGACTATTATCTAGAGAATGGTGTGCAGGTGCGTTATCTCCACTCTGATATCGATACTGTAGAGCGCATGGAAATCCTGCGTGATCTGCGTCTGGGTGAGTTCGATGTGCTCGTCGGTATTAACCTGTTGCGCGAAGGCTTGGACATACCCGAAGTCTCACTAGTTGCGATCCTTGACGCCGACAAGGAAGGTTTTTTGCGTTCGGAACGTTCGCTAATACAGACCATTGGACGCGCTGCGCGTAATCTCAACGGTCGTGTCATTATGTATGCCGACAAGATAACCGCGTCGATGAAAAAGGCTATCGATGAGACCGAGCGTCGGCGACAAAAACAAATGGCCTATAACAAAGAACATGGCATCACACCGAAAGGCGTGGAAAAGGCGATACGTGACGTTATGGAGGCAACTTATCCCGGTGGCCCGGTAAGTGATCCGCGCAGCTATGCCAAGGTTGCCGATGATCTAATTGAATACGAATCCTTGAGTCCCGCTAAACTGGAGAAACAAATCAAGACCCTGGAGCAAAAAATGATGAGGCATGCGCAGAATCTGGAGTTCGAAGAGGCGGCACGTGTGCGTGATCAGATTAAAAAGATACAGGAAGCCAATATGGGGTTAGCGCGTTAGTCGTATTTGTTCGTTCTTATTTGCCAGCGATTTCTTTCGCATGGCAACTCAAAGTAACTCAGAAGATTGTAGACGAAAAAAACGGCTCCTAAAAGGAGCCGTTTTCATTTGAAACGAATCGCGAGAATTACTTCTTAGATTTTCTTCTTCTTGCGGCAACCGTCATACCGATTAAACCTGCACCAAACAATGCAAGTGAAGCGGGCTCTGGCGCGTTCGCATCAGGTACGAATACACTGATTGGGTTTTGCGTCATTGTGACATTGCCAACGCCCATAAAAGAAAGACCAGTTACGAAAGCGGTTGGATCAGCAGGATCAAGGCCAGCAGAAATCTCTATGCCACGAATGCTGAAACGGCTCAGACCGGCGGCATCGATGGTAGTTAGGTCGAAAGTGACACCACCTTCAATATCGTAGCCGGAGTCAACATATTCTGTGCCGTTCCAAAAGTATAGATCATAAAAGTTGTCGCCATAACCCGCTGGCAAAGTAACGCTAGCGAAGTTTGGTCCAGTAGTGATTTCATAATCATAACCAACGGCGATGTCCGGATCGATCCAGATAGTCTGGTTTGGTACTGTAATTTCGAAGTCAAACACAAAACCTTCATCGACAATAACGATTTGAGGTAGCAAAGGCGCGTCCGCAGATGAACCATCTGAGGTAACGCCATTGCGTATCGCCATCGTCCACAAACCCGGTGATAAGACGCTTACATTACTCGTTGCAGCTAGATTCAAAATGTCAGCACTTAAAGAACCAGGGAGGGAAAGAAACTGACCCGCGCCTGAATCATAACCGGCTGATGCTGGCGTACCACCGAACCCATTTGAACCGCCGCTGAAATCACCAGTTGTCCACTGCAACTGGTTATAACGGAACTCGATGTCAAAATCCCCGGTATTGATATCGGAACGATCATGAAGAATCATCTGGAAATCGTTAAGCTTGTCTACATGGTTAGAGTAGTAGCCAACATTGCTCCAGGTAATGACCATAGTCTCCGCGTTGGGTGCGGCAACGTAGATTTCTCCACACGTGGCACAGCGAGTATCAACGTCTGCCCAGAAAGGCGCAATGATGGGTGTTGCGGTGCTTGCACCGGTAAATGCGCTTGGCGTAAAGGTGCTGAGCGAATTCCCAAAAGAGATGTTTCCGTTGGTATTGATGAAGAAATTGTTATAGGCGGTGCCAAAAAAGTTAACCTCGAATAGCGACCTTGATGAACTTGAGCCATCATCGTTACGCCAGAAGGTTGCTCCCTCATCGAGCGTTAAGGCATAGTCACCATACCCCGTCGGACCACCTAAACCATCAAGCAATGCAATCGCATGACTTGTCGAAGGTAATACAAAGCCAGCAAACGCAAGCGCGCTTAGCGACAATTGCGTTAGCAGCCTTTTTGGACTTTTCTGTAGCATTTTGCACTCCTCTATTGATTGTTGATTTTGTATGATGATAGCAATTTGTGAACCAAGCAATAAATGACAATAAAAACAAATGGTTGTAATGCTCATGTGATTCTTGGAGTTCAATTATGTAAAATTACCCGACAAACAGAGATGGATATATTTTATATGGGTAGAAAAAATTCCTATGTTGGCAATATGAATCAATAGCAAGTATCTTTCGTGCACAGGCTTGCTGATCAAGAGGGAATTGTGTTGAAAAAACTGATAATGATTTGTTGTTTGTTTTTCATTCAATCAAGTGCGTTTGCATTCACTGCAGGAGAGTTGGCTGAGCAGTGTCGGGTTACTCAGCAGAAGTTGCCCGAGAAAGAGGCGGGTGAGAAGGCTATAAAGCGCTTTCTGGATACCGGAACTTGCGCTGGTTATGTTGGCGGCGTCATCGCCGGTGTGAACCTGGCTGGTGCGATGATGATGGAACAGAAAGTCATGAAGACCAATTTCATCTGCATGCCACGTAAATATCATGCACAGCAACTGGTGAAAATGTTTTTGGACTATATGGACGAAAATAAGAAATATGCCAAAGAGTCTGCACAGCTTACGGTTTACAACGTATTTCGCAAGCGCTTTCCATGTAAATAGTCTGGCGAAGCTATTGTGTAGCCTCTGGGCATATGTTATTTTTCGCCCTCAATTTTTAGGCGCGTAGCTCAGTTGGTTAGAGCACCACCTTGACATGGTGGGGGTCGTTGGTTCGAGTCCAATCGCGCCTACCAGACACCAAGGCATCGCCCACAAAGCGGTGCCTTTTCATTTTCACGCGACCCCTCGTATAGGTCGCCACTGATAGGAGTATGTAATGCCCGTTATTACCCTTCCCGATGGTTCCCAACGTTCTTTTGATAAAGCTGTCACTATCCACGATGTTGCTGCGGATATCGGACCTGGTTTGGCAAAAGCCGCGCTGGCTGGCAAGATCGACGATAAGCTACTGGATACTTCTCATCTGATCGAATCCGATGTGACGCTTAGCATTATCACTGAACGCGATGAAGATGGCCTGGATATCATTCGCCATTCATCTGCGCACTTGCTGGCCCAGGCGGTCAAGCAGCTCTTCCCTGAGGCTCAGGTGACCATAGGCCCGGTAATCGAAAACGGTTTTTATTACGACTTTTCCTTCGAGCGTGGTTTTACGCCGGAAGATCTGGAAAAGATCGAAAAGCGTATGCAGGACATCATCAAGCAAGATATTCCGGTGCATCGCAAAGAAATGAAGCGCGAAGAGGCGATCGAATTCTTCAAGAACATGGGCGAGGTCTATAAGGCCGAAATCATAGAATCCATCCCTAAAGGCGAAACGATTTCTCTGTATGAACAGGGCGACTTTATCGACCTGTGTCGTGGCCCGCATATTCCGAGCACCGGCAAGATCAAGGCGGTCAAGCTGATGAAAGTCGCGGGTGCCTATTGGCGCGGCGATTCACGCAACGAAATGCTGCAACGCATTTACGGTACTGCCTGGAATAACAAGAAGGATCTGAAAGACTATTTGCACCGTCTTGAAGAAGCTGAAAAACGTGATCATCGCAAGATCGGTAAGCAACTAGATCTTTTCCATATGGAAGAATTGGCGCCAGGCATGGTGTTCTGGCATGACAAGGGCTGGATAGTCTATCAAGTCATCGAAAGCTACGTGCGTAAAACGATACGCGAAGCCGGTTATACCGAAGTAAAGACACCGACTGTCGTTGGGCGCACTCTATGGGAAAAGTCTGGGCACTGGGAAAAATTCCACGAGGACATGTTCACCACCCACTCGGAGGAGCGTGATTACGCAATTAAGCCGATGAACTGCCCGTGTCATATCATGATCTTCAACCAGGGGCTGAAGAGTTACCGTGACTTGCCCTTGCGCATGGCCGAGTTCGGATCCTGTCATCGCAACGAGCCGAGTGGGGCCTTGCATGGGCTGATGCGTGTGCGTGGTTTCGTGCAGGACGACGCGCATATCTTCTGTACAGAGAATCAGATTCAGGATGAGGTCGCGGCATTTATCGACCTACTATATAGAGTATATGCGGATTTCGGCTTCGACGAGGTTATCATCAAGCTTTCAACTCGCCCGGAAAAGCGCGTCGGTTCCGACGAGATCTGGGATAAATCCGAGCATGCGCTAGAAACAGCCTTGAATAACAAAGGCCTGGCTTGGGATCTGCAACCGGGTGAAGGGGCTTTTTACGGGCCCAAGATTGAGTTCTCACTCAAAGACTGTATAGGCCGGGTATGGCAGTGCGGCACCATCCAGGTAGATTTCAATACTCCGGGTCGTCTGGGATCAGAATACGTTGACGAAAATAACGGTCGTCAGGTGCCGGTAATGCTTCATCGCGCTATATTGGGTTCTTTGGAGCGTTTTATTGGTATTTTGATCGAGAACTATGCCGGCGCTTTTCCTCCCTGGTTGGCTCCCGAACAGGCGGTAATTGTCAATATTACCGACAATCAGGCAGATTATGTTGTCGAAGTCGAGGAAACACTGAAAAAACAAGGCTTCAGGGTTAAATCCGACTTGAGAAATGAGAAGATCGGATTTAAAATTCGCGAGCACACATTACAGCGTGTGCCGTTTATTTTGGTTACCGGTGACAAAGAAGTCGCCGATAGGACTGTGGCCGTGCGAACCCGCGGCGGGAAGGATCTGGGTGCCATGAGTATTGAGGCATTTGGTAAACTCCTGCAAGAGGCGGTGGATCAGCGCGGTCGTTCTGTTTTGGAGGAATGAGTATCTCAGGCAAGAAGCGCGAAGTTCGCATGAACGCTGAAATTACATCACCACAGGTTCGCCTGATTGGTGCTGATGGGGAACAGGCAGGGGTTGTGCAAATTGCAGAAGCACTGGCTGTTGCAGCAGAAGCTGGAATGGACCTCGTAGAGATCTCACCGAATGCCGAACCACCGGTATGTCGGGTTATGGACTACGGCAAGTTTCTGTTCGAACAGAACAAGAAACAGCAAGCCGCCAAGAAGAAACAGAAGCAGATACAAGTTAAGGAAATCAAGTTCCGTCCAGGAACTGAGGAAGGCGACTATCAGGTAAAACTACGCAACCTGATTCGCTTCCTAAACGATGGGGATAAGGCCAAGGTGACATTACGTTTCCGCGGTCGTGAAATGGCCCACCAGGAACTCGGCATGGACTTGCTCAAGCGCGTTGAAACTGATCTCAGTGAAATCGGCGCAGTAGAGCAATATCCAAAGATGGAAGGCCGACAAATGGTGATGGTTATTGCCCCGAGAAAAACCAGATAAGTGAATAATTAACGTCGCCAAACATGTTGTTTGGCCAAATGCGGAGTGTATTAAATGCCTAAGATGAAATCGAACAGCGGCGCGAATAAGCGTTTCCGTCGCAAGTCTAGTGGTGCCGTCAAGCGTGGCCAGTCTCATCGTCGCCACATACTGACCAAGAAGAGCACCAAGCGTAAGCGTCAGCTGCGTACTCCTTCTTGCATCGCAAGTACAGATATCGTGTTTATCGATCGTCTGTTGCCTTATAAATAAGTTGGAGAGGAGTCGAAGCTATGCCAAGAATTAAACGTGGTGTTCAGGCCCGTCGCCGACACAAAAAGGTTTTAAAAGCCGCCAAAGGTTATTATGGTGCCCGCAGTCGCGTCTATCGCGTTGCCAAGCAGGCTGTAACCAAGGCAGGTCAATACGCCTATCGTGACCGCAAGCAGCGCAAGCGTCAGTTTCGCGCGTTGTGGATTACCCGTATCAATGCCGCAGCACGCGCCAATGGTATTACCTATAGCCGTATGATCAATGGTCTGAAGAAGGCCAGTATTGAAATTGATCGTAAGGTATTAGCGGATATCGCGGTATTTGATAAGGACGGTTTTGCCAGGATCGCAGAAGCGGCAAAATCCGCCTTGTCCTGATAACGATACGCGTTTTTACAGTGTCAACGAAAAGGGAAAGGTGTGATGCCTTTCCCTTTTTTGTTTTGAGTATCTCGGCGTAAGCCACGCGCCCCACGAGAATTAGGAAATGGAACAAGCATTAAATCAACTCACCGAAGAAGCTCAGGGCAAGATCAAATCAGCCAGTGATCTCGCCACACTTGACGATATACGTGTTCACTACTTGGGTAAAAAGGGTGTCCTGACCGAGCAACTGAAAAATCTCAAAGACGTACCACCTGAACAGCGTCGCGATGCTGGACAGGTAATTAACAAAGCTAAACAAGCAGTGCAAGAGGCTATTGAAGCGCGTAAAAATGATTTACAGCAGGCGGCACTGGATGCGCGCCTGGCAGAAGAAACCATAGACGTAACTTTGCCCGGTCGTGGTCAGCATCGTGGTTCATTACATCCAGTAACGCGAACGATACAACGCATCGAATCTTTCTTTAAGGGCATGGGTTTTACCATCGCCCACGGTCCGGAAATCGAAGACGATTATCACAACTTCGAGGCGCTGAATATTCCCGAGAATCACCCGGCGCGGGCGATGCAGGATACGTTTTATATCACCGAGAATTCTCTGTTGCGCACCCAGACCTCGGCTGTGCAGATACACGTCATGGAAAACGCCAAACCGCCGTTTCGCATTTTGTCCTCCGGACGTGTGTATCGTTGCGATTTCGATGTCACTCATACGCCTATGTTTCATCAGGTCGAAGGCCTGTTGGTGGACAAAGACGTCAGCTTTGCCACACTCAAGGGAACCTTGAAAACGTTTATGGAACAGTTTTTCGAGGTCGAAGATTTGCAACTGCGTTTTCGTCCCTCGTATTTCCCGTTTACCGAACCGTCAGCGGAAATCGATATACAGTGCGTGATGTGTTCTGGAGATGGATGCCGCGTATGTAAACAAACAGGTTGGTTAGAAGTCGGTGGTTGCGGCATGGTGCATCCTCAGGTGTTAAAAAATGTCGGCGTAGATAACGAAGAATACGTTGGTTATGCCTTTGGCATGGGTGCCGATCGTCTGGCGATGTTGCGTTACGGCATAAACGATTTGCGTCTGTTATTCGAAAACGATTTACGTTTTCTCAAACAGTTTGCCTAGACGGTAAGTGAATAAAACGCGGCGGCTATTGTGCCGTCGAGGGTTGGATACGACGCAACACGCGTCTTACAAAGAAGTTAAACAGCGACTATGAAATTCAGCGAAAAATGGTTACGTGAATGGGTGAATCCCAATGTGGATACCGCCACTCTGGCGGAAGGTTTTACCATGGCGGGTCTCGAAGTAGACAGCCTGGAGGCAGCAGCGCCACCTTTTAACAATGTTGTCATTGGGGAAGTGTTAACCGTCGAAAAACACCCGGAAGCGGACAAGCTGAATCTGACCACGGTGAATGTCGGAAGCGAGACGCTGAAAATTGTTTGCGGTGCGAGCAATGTCGCGCCCGGTATACGCGTACCCACCGCCATGGCAGGTGCGACGCTGCCTAATGGTATGACGATCAAGAAGGCCAAGCTACGCGGTGCGGAGTCCCACGGTATGTTGTGTTCCGAAGCGGAAATCGGTCTTTCGGAAAGCGCAGAAGGTTTGATGATTTTACCTGGTGATGCACCTGTTGGTATGTCGATCCGCGAGTATCTCGATCTCGACGATACCATAATTGAAGTAGATTTCACCCCAAATCGCGGCGATTGCCTGAGTGTTGCCGGTATGGCGCGAGAGGCGGGGGTATTAAACAATACTGTAGTAAATGTGCCGTTAGTGAATAAAGTTGCCGCGACAATAGACGAAACGCGTGAAGTCGTAGTGCATGCCACTACGGATTGTCCGCGCTATCTCGGTCGCGTCATACGCGATATCGACGCAAGTGCTAACACACCGCTGTGGATGGAAGAACGCCTACGTCGCGCCGGATTGCGCTCGATCAGCCCGACTGTTGATGTGACCAATTATGTTTTACTCGAACTCGGCCAGCCGATGCACGCCTTCGATCTGGATAAACTCAGCGGCAAAATCATCGTGCGTCGTGCCGAGAAAAAAGAAAAACTGAAATTGCTGGATGACAGCGAAGTCGAGTTAGACGAACAAGTGTTAGTCATCGCCGATGAAAAACAGGCACACGCATTTGCTGGTGTAATGGGCGGTCTGGAATCTTCTGTTACCGAATCCACACAACATATATTTCTCGAATGCGCCTTGTTCTCACCAGATGCGATACGCGGCAAAGGTCGACGTTTTGGTTTGCAAACCGATTCATCTTATCGCTTCGAACGCGGTGTCGATTTTGAATTGCAGGCACGAGCGATGGAGAGAGCCACAGCGCTGATTATTGAAATAGCCGGAGGTAATGCCGGTCCTATTGTTGAAGCGGTGTCACAAGCTGACATGCCGCGTCGTGATGCAATTGCGTTGCGTACCTCGCGTGTTGAACGCGTGTTAGGAATAACAATCGACAACAAACAAATCGAAAATATTTTGCAAGGTTTAGGCATGACGGTGTCGTCAACTGCAGACGGTTGGCAAGTGACACCACCGAGTTATCGCTACGATATTTCTATCGAGGCCGACCTTGTGGAAGAGGTGGGACGCGTCTATGGTTATAACAATATTCCGACTCACATGCCGTTAGGCGAATTGAAATTAACTGATGAGTCTGAAGCAGAACTCGGTATGCCGCGTCTCAAGGAGATCTTGATCGACTCCGGTTACAACGAAGTCATTACCTATAGTTTCGTTGATGCAGATATTCAGAGTTTGCTTGATCCGGAAACCGAAACTGTCGCTATCTCCAATCCGATCTCGGCAGAGATGTCGGTGATGCGCACCACATTGTGGTCTAGCCTGTTAAAGACATTGGTTCACAATCAAACGCGACAGCAAAACCGGGTACGCATTTTTGAGACCGGAATGCAATTCAGCCAAAAAAGTGGCGTTGTCGCGCAAGACCTGATGGTGGCCGGTTTGGCCTATGGCGATGCCTTACCCATAAATTGGTCGGAAAAACCGCGTAAAGTGGACTTTTATGATGTGAAAGCGGATTTGGAGCGCCTGTTTTGCGCTACTGGTGGACTCAATGGCGTGGTATTCGAAAGTGCGCAACATCCGGCCTTACACCCCGGACAATCTGCAAGGGTTTACAAAAACGGCATAGAAATTGGATGGTTAGGATGCCTGCATCCGGTTGTGCAGAAAAAACTGGACCTTCCAACACCGGCATATGTGTTCGAACTGTCCTACGCTGCACTGAAAACCGGTAGCGTTCCGGGGTTTCAGGCGATTTCCAAGTTTCCATCCATACGACGGGACTTGGCCCTGGTGGTAGATGAACAGGTCACCGCCCGGAAAATTGTTGAAGAAGTTGAAAAAACTTCTCCACAGTTACTGAAAGATATTGATATATTTGATATATATCGCGGGAAAGGTGTCCCCGAGGGAAGTAAGAGTCTTGCAATAGCGATAACCTTGCAGGATGATACGCAAACCCTCACGGACGATAGGGTAGAGGCTGTAGTCCGAACAATCTTAAACTCATTGAAGGATTCAACGGGCGCAACACTAAGAGAGTAATCTATGGCGTTGACGAAAGCGGATATGGCGGAAAAGCTTTTTGAGGAATTGGGCCTCAATAAGCGAGAAGCAAAAGATCTGGTAGATCTCTTTTTCGAAGAAATTCGCGCGGCACTGGAAACCGGTACTTGCGTGAAGTTGTCGGGTTTTGGCAATTTTACACTCCGGGATAAAAATCAACGTCCTGGTCGCAATCCGAAGACTGGAGAAGAAATTCCCATTTCTGCACGGCGCGTGGTAACCTTTAGGCCGGGACAAAAACTTAAAGCTAGAGTGGAAGCATACAAAGGCAATGGAGAGCAACAACAAGAACAAGGTTGAACTGCCGCCGATACCGGGAAAACGCTACTTCACCATTGGCGAAGTGAGCGATCTCTGCGCAGTCAAACCTCACGTATTACGATACTGGGAACAGGAGTTCCCGCAACTGAAACCTGTCAAACGTCGAGGCAATCGACGTTACTACCAGCAGCATGACGTACAGATGGTGCGTACCATACGCAGCTTGCTTTATGAGCAAGGTTTTACCATTAACGGTGCCAAGCAGCAGCTGTCGCGACGAGATTCCAAAAAGAGCAAGGCCGTTGAGGCCGAGACAACGGCAGCAACAAGCCCGGTCTCAGGTTCTCAGGATCTGGTAAAGGCGTTGCGTACGGAGCTGGAAGACCTTCTGGAAAACCTAGCTGATTGATTCTTCAGGGGTTTAGTACCTGGTTTTAGTCGTTTATCTGGAACCTTTTTTAGGGTACCATAGGCGCCTCTTTGACATTGGTCGGACATTCGGGGCGTAGCGCAGCCTGGTAGCGCATCAGCATGGGGTGCTGAGGGTCGGAGGTTCAAATCCTCTCGCCCCGACCAATTTACCTGAATTCTCGTTCCCTGCACGTTAGTTATTCTGAGTTTACGTCTTTCTTCGCTTCGAGGATTCCCAGCCGACCTTCGGCCGGCGTTCGAAGAACTGCGTTTGTCCACTGGACAAACGGTTTCTTCTCACCCTCTCGCCCCGACCAATTTACTTGAATTCTGAGTCCTTGCCCGTTAGATACTCCGTGTTTATACCTTTCTACGCTTCGAGGATTCCCGGCCAACCTGCGGTTGGCGTTCAGCCAGCTGCGAAATGACATTAGGTCATTTCGGTCTGGCTTCACCCTCTCGCCCCGACCAATAGATTCAAATTCTTATTATCATTCTAAGGATGTCGGCTTTTTCTTCTTGAAAAATATTATCGAATTCCGATAATATCTGTATATGATAATTTCGTTTGGGAATACGTTAGCTGAGGACCTGTACTTCGATAAGAAGTCGAAGGAGGTTCGAAAATTTCCAAAGGATATTCACCGGGTTGCGAGACGCAAACTGCTCTATTTGCATGATGCGGGAGACCTAGACGATTTGCGTGTGCCGCCTGGAAATCGATTGGAGAGACTGAAGGGAGATTTGTCAGGGTTCCATTCGATACGAATCAACGATCAATGGCGGGTGATATTCAAGTGGGAAAACGGGAATGCAAGTGAAGTTACCATCGTTGATTATCATTGAAGAATTAAAGGTGATACGAAATGAAAGAACCTAAGAATCCATTTCATCCTGGAGAAATTCTACTAGAAGAGTTTCTTGAGCCAATGGAAATGTCACAAGCAGCCTTTGCTAAGAAGCTGGGTTGGACTACAACACGCCTCAATGAACTGATCAAAGGGAAGCGTGGGATTACGGCCGAATCAGCCTTGGATCTAGCTCAGGTATTGGGTACTACTCCGAAGCTATGGATGAATCTGCAGGCAACATGGGATTTGGCTAAGGCGGTAGAACGTCGGAATAGGGCGGCGTAGAGACTAGTAGAATGGACATGTAAATTATTGTTCCTTGTCGCACGATATTGTCTGATATTGCAATTCAGTGAAATAATGAAAACAAATAGATAGAGTGATGTAGTCGCCTAAATGGGGTTGTGGGGGACGGAGGATCAAATCCTCTGCAAGTTAGATACTCCGTGTTTACGTCTTTCTTCGCTTCGAGGATTCCCAGCCAACCTGCGGTTGGCGTTCGAAGAACTGCGTTTGTCCACTGGACAAACGGTTTCTTCTCACCCTCTCGCCCCGACCATTTTACCCGAATTCAAATTCCTGCACGTTAGCGAAACCGAGTATACGACTTTCTTCGCCTCGAGGATTCCCGGCCAACCTGCGGTTAGCGTTCAGCCAGCTGCGAAATGACATTAGGTCATTTCGGTCTGGCTTCACCCTCTCGCCACGATACACAAATCAAAGTGTGTGCAATGATCTGCTACTAACTGGGCCCCACTTCCGGCTACACTCTAGAGTTCTAGGGCAAATAACTTCCAGCGTGCCTATGTAGTCTCACTCGTGATAGATCGCATAGATACCGACTGGGTATATAAGGCTGTGTTGTAACAATCAATATTGTCTAGTGGGAATGTAGACAGTCCCCAGATTCATTTTTGAAATGAACCGAACGCGGGAGGCTAGTTCTAGCTATAAAAGTATTAAGTCAGGAAAGCCGAGAATCTCTTCCCTTATTAATGGTGGGTGCGCAACAGGCGGCAACAATGCTAAAGATGGCGTGATAAAAAATTCGCGGTATAAGTCCGCAGTACCATGGGCCAGTACTAGCGTTTATCGCTAAAACACGAATCAGCTGAGCCTATCCGATTTGACGGATACTCAAGCCATGGGAAATTGGCCGAAATAAGAATGTTATATTTGAACGAGAATTCGACACCGCTATTTTGACGAAGAAATATAAGATTGAGGCGGTAAAACAGGGTACAAACAGCAGCAAAAAGGCTCGACAAATGATCATGGGCGAGATGCAGAATACATTTATGGCTGACCCAGAATCCCTCATCTTTCAGCCAGTCACGGAAATGATGATTACGGTAGAAGGAAGGATTAAATTGTTTGTCTTGCTCGACTTCGATCCTAACTAAAACGGAGTAATAGTTCCTAAGCAGTAGAATTATCTCCGTTATATTGCAATAAGAAAAATGAATAGAAATAACGTCTTTAAACTATTCAAGAAAAATTATCGCGCTGATATAATCCACCCAGAATGGGGCTATTCTGAAAATTATAAGCATAACTTTTAGCTGCATCCATAGAAGAAGCTAGATAAAAATAAAGTCACGGATGCTGTATTGTACTAGGTAGTATGGCTGCAACTTCAAATGTTACAAGGTATATTGCTTGCCTGTTCCGGCGCGTGGATATTAGTACGCGTTGGTGCAACTCAAAACACATAATGGACTAGGTGTGTGGTGAGTATTATTGCAGGCTTTAACTATCATAATCTTACTCCTGTTGTCGGGGAGATCACACCGACGTTCGCACGATTTTTATATCTGAGTGAGATTCCCTGCCGCGTAAGCGCATCAAGCGCTGCCTTAAGCGCATTTCTATATCACCTAACCCCGGATACTGTTGGTGATGCCTACATGGTTGCATTGACGACATTCAATCGACTGTTTCCCGAAACTCCTGTATTTGTTACCGCAGATTTTAATAACCAGAATTTAATACTAAATGCATTTCGTGCCACCAAGGTCTATGAGTTTGGCATTCTGCCTATGGAAATTGAATTTCTGCGTCAAAGTATAAGCAGGGTGATAGAGCATGAGCCATCAACAGTGGTAGAGCGGGACAAGGAGTCTGATACTATTCTGGTTACTGGTCTAAGCAAGGAAATACAGCAAATAGTCCTATATATTGACCAACACTATCAGAATAGAATGCCGGTTGAATTTATCTCGAGTCTTTTCAATATGAGCCCAGATAATTTTTCACGAAAATTCAGCAAAGAACTAGGTATGTCTTTTCGAGAGTACCTCAAGACGATTCGTCTACAACAAGCACACTATCTATTACATAACACCTCCCTGTCTATTGAGGAAATTGCATTTCGGGTTGGTTTTAGTGATCCCTCACTGTTTTCGCGTATGTATTATGCAAAATACATGATACGACCTTCAATTTGTCGTCGTGACAAACGTTTGGCTGCTTCTTCAGGAAGTTAATACCAGTAGTTTAAAGATAGACCCAGTGCAGCGACATAATGCTCAGATCGTTCGCCATTGTTGACATTTTCACCATTGGGGAAATAGCGAAACTGGTAAAAGCGACCATACCCTGAGAGAGAAAGGCGTGAATGTAGCGAAACATCTACGCCGAGGCTAAAGTTGGCGTCACAACAAGCACTCTCCTCTCCGGAAAAACCAAGGGTTTCGATGGAATTCAGTGCATCCAACAAGTCAATGGCGAATTTTGCATACGGTGCTATTCGATTAGGCCCCTGAACTAAAAAAATGCCATAAAGTGGATAGTAATTGTTTTGCGTAAAGTCCAGTGGTTTGTTGTAAAAGTGGATTCGACTAAGGCCAAGGCCAACTGCTGCCTTCATGTATTCATTGCGGCCAAACCAAAGTTTCGAAGCGCCAAAAGTATTGATTCCGCTTCCAGATTCATAAAAAATATCGATGCCTTGTGTTAATTCGGTCGGTGCTTTGGTAGTCGTTAGCAAGGTATCCGCAGCGAAACAGGTTTGTGATGTTGTGAAGATAATGACTAGTATAATTGGTACAAATACGCGCATCATATTGCTGTCTAGATCCTACTCTTTTGTTTGTTCAACCGTAGCAAACCCTACCTGCTGGTTTAATGAATTAGTTGGTAGCAAATGCTGTAGCAGGCTATCCATAGCAGTTTTCCAGGGATAAGTATTTAGATCACCCAATTCCTCAATGTTATAGTTTTGTTGTGAGGCACCGCTGACTAAGAAGGTATTCTGTTCTATCGTAGTGAGAGCTGCAATACCCTCTACAGCCCCGGCAATCACATTTCCTTTCCGGTCATATATCAAACCCTTGAGCGCAACTGTAGTGAAAGGGGATACCCCACTAACGGGGCTCGGAGTTTGTAACTTTGAGCCAAGATAAAGCGTGTTGCCAGCATTGGCAGCTACTTGCTTCAGCTTATCCCGGATTGAATTTTTTGCATCTAACCCTTCAAGCAACATATTTGGCTGAGAAGAGACATCAATGATACCGATACTTATATCAAGAATATATTCAGGTATATCGTCATGGTAATTCTCTAAAAAATACCGATACCATTTACCTGAACCTTTGACGAGGGTTAGCATGGATTCCGTGCTATCAGGCGCGCTACCTGAGCGTCGCCAATCGGGCCCCAATACATGTTCAGGCCTGCCATAGTGAATTCTTGGTAGATCGATTAGTAAAAGTGAATTGGTGTTCTCGGGACTATATGTTTCAACAAGGCCATGCTGAGGCCACTTTGGCCATTGATGAGTATAGCGCTCAAGGACTCGCCCCGATAATTTCTGTTGCAAGTATTGGGACAAGAGGGGTAGCGCATTTGAAAGATAGTTGTACATATTGGAGTCACGTAATGATTCAACTTCAATCAGAGGATCTACATGCACTGGAAAGTAGCCCACCTCCCCGGCGGCTGTTCCCATCGGAATATAATATGGAGGACGTAGGACTTTTCTGTTGAATACGAGTCCACTATCTGATGCATTTGACCACTGCAGAGTGCAGGCGTTGAGTAGTGTCAAACATCCTAGCATTGCGATACCAGTAATTCTATTGGTGCCTTTCTCAAATTGAGTTTGGATCAGGTGAAACATATTTAAATATCCTTTCTTTTACTTTCAGTTCAAGCTTCTGATTAGCGATACTTAGTAGGAAAGATTCGTTTTCCGGGTAAATCGATGTGGCGTTTGCGATGACATCGATCAAAGCGATTTGTAAGGTTGCTGACTCTGCTCCTTGATCAATTTCTTTTTGTAATTGATCTTTTGACCAATTACTAATTTCTAAATTCCCACTAAAAGGAACCAAGGCCAATACGCCTGCCGCTTTTACGCTATAGCTTTTTTCCTGGCTAAAATGCGCTGTAAAGGTGTCAAATGCGTCGCTCGACTCTATCGTAGCAATGGCCTGGTAGGCCGCACTTCGTACATCTTCGCTGCTATGTCCTAAAAAAATGGCAATTGTCGATATAGACGCAGGGTTTTGTGAATTCTTCAAACTATGTAGCAATACTACTAACTGCTCTTCGTCGCTACTTTGTGCTAGTTTGTTGCTGAGTTGGTCGACAATATGTTCTGGATTAGACTCCACCGATGCTTTGGACGGATGGGCTAAGGATCCTAGTGCGAACAGTGTAATATCTTGGTATTCGACAGAATTTTCACTGAGTTGCCAGAGTCCATCAATAGTTAGTTTACTGGGAACGTCAATTGAATGCATGGCGGCCAGAGCGCGGGATCGGGTGGAGTCGGCGGAGTACCTATCCATGGCAGTAGCAAGCAGAGCTGCCTGATTTTCCTTCATTCCAGCTTTAGCAATCGCATACCATAGAAATAGTTCTTCTCGTTGTACAAGACCAGAGTTCTGCATGTTTAGTTTGGTAATTATTGAGGTACTAGCATCAGGGTTTTTTCGGAGATAGTTAATCATAAAGTCACGGGCAAGGTTTTCAAAATTGGGGTCCAATAGCTGACTGATATAGAATTCAATGGCCTCATCGGGCGACTTTCCTAGGGCAAGTGCATCCAATTCAGGAATTGTCTTAAGACTACTAAAATCTAATGTTTTAGTTTTGTTTAGCGCACTATTCAATTGGGTAAAGCTATCTGGAAACTTAAAGGCAGCATAGCGTTGAGTTCGTTTAGCTGTGAACTTTCCTTTTACTTCGCTGAAAATTGTGCCATCTACGAATGTTTGGGTTTTCTCTTCACCTTTGATGGCGTTTATCCAACCAGTTTTTGTGTCAATTTGCAAGTTTGTTAAGGATTCGGGAATTTCGATATTGGTGCGGGCAATACCGTTTGAAAACAATTGCAAATATTTTGTTCTTTGTTTTTCCATTTGCCAAAGTTGATCTTGATGAATATTGAAATTCTTGTACGAGGCGACATATTTCCCTAGATGGTCGCTTTCCTGTACTGCCCACTGACTTCGTTTGTCGATCGGGCTGATGAATTGAAATTGACGAATGGTTTGTTGAATATACTGTGACGCATCAGCGGTAGCCTCGTTATGTATATTAATAGCATAAATTTCGCCGTTGTTTTTTAATTTGAAGGAAAATGGGTTTGCAAGATCGTCAATATATGATACTGGAGCATTGTTTATGTTTAGAGTACGAATGCGGATAAAACCACCAAATTCCCAGTATTTTTCGTGCTTCTCATAAACATGAAGGATGAGTACGCCGTATGAATACAAATCAATATCTGATTGTGTGCTAGTACTATTCCCGATAATCAGTTTTGAGGAATCCAACCAGCCATTGGCTTGAGACACAAAATCAAACGCCAATTCTTCATTTTTATTAAAGTTTGGTTTGTATAGAAGATCTGAAGAATTCAATCCTACTGACACTGGTTGGATATCTATATTGGTAAAAGTATTTGGAGTAGTTTGAATGTTTGGTTTTTGTTCATTTTTTGAGAATTCGGTAGGTATTTCCTCTTCGTAATACACAAGATAGTACGCTGCGGCCACAAAAGCTGATGCGATTAGAGTAACTCGAGCTAAATTTTGATATTTTTTCATGGTGTAATATAAATAGTTTGAATTTAATTTGTCCGAACAGACAAAAATTGTGTGGCTTAGGTGTAATTTTGAGAATTATTTCTGCTTTTTGAATGAAGTGCCGCTTGACTAGCGGCACTTCAGACAACAGGACATAGCGTCTCAAAAAGATATTGTTACGCTGCGCCAAACGACTGTGAATATTGTTTCAAATTCCACTTTTGAACTATGCCGCCAAAACTGATCATGGTTGCCTTGTAGATAGTCGTCCAATAAGTACCACAAGGGTATTTGATACCCCATTTAGAACAAAGTTTAACATTCTTTACGTCTCCAAATACGCCAATTTCGCCTTTCAGCGAATTGACTTGCCCCGGCAGTCCTGCGCTCAATGTGGCGCCTGTAACATTGACTAGCGCACTTGCTGCCATGTTCTGCTCGATACCTAGCAAAGTAAGCCACCCATAAATACCACCCCTGGCAAAAGCCAAACTGACATTACCGTTTACAATGGCGTCTAGTTTGGCATAGGGGCCGTAGTTGAAAGTTAGTTGTGAGGAAGCTAACTGTTTAAAATTCAGGGATCCTTTAGCACCAGCTTCACCTCGCAGCCCCGCTTGGATATTAAACGGAATTGGACCAAGAGGAATTGGAATGGACGTTGTCGTTTGTGTCCATAGTACCTGTGTTTCCTTTCCTAAAGCATCTTTGGTGCTCCAATCTGAACCACTTAGTATGTCTTTGTTGGCGCTCCAATAGGTCTTAGACAGAATTTGAACGTTGTAGTCGTAGTGTGCAAGTGCGGTAGGGGAAAAGATATTAACAGCAGCTTTTCCACTGACATTCGCAACACTCCAGTCTTTCAATACTTTAACGTTAACGAAATTATTTGTTCCAGCATGAAAGGCATAGGGAATTCCAGCTTGTTGTGCGTAGCTTATATCAAATCCGGTTTCGTAGTTCGATCCAAAATATTTGTTTCCGAATTTATCTGCCTTTTTTGCTGTAGTAATTTTGACGTCATATGGCCCGAAGTGACTAACCGCTACTGCAAAAGCGTTCTGCACGGATGCTATGACCAATACCAAAAGCAATAATGTTTTATACATTTAAATCCCTCTCTATTATTCTAAAGACAATGCGTCAAACACAAAGTAAGTTATGAGTTACCGATTGCGAACTAATCGGCATCCAAGGCGATTCTCCAAATCTTATTGTCTGTTTCACTAACTTCGTCTACTAAGTTACGAGAATCTACGCGAGCGTATACGTGAAAATAGCCAAAGTATTGATTGAGTGCGGTTCTCAAAGGTTCTGTAATCTTTAAACGTAGCGCACCACTGCGGCTCTGTTGTTTTGGAATAACAGGACAATCTACACAACTAGGTTCAATTTCCCAGCTTTCAGAGTATGTCGTTGATTCGTTTCCTGCAGGGTCTTCGATAGCGACAAGCAGCGGGAAGTCCACACCGTTAATTGTTGCGCCGAAATCAATAGACACACTTCCAACAGAGTATGGAATATCTTGAACATCCGTTGAAACTTCTAAATTCACCCGGATTTCATCCGTGTCGCTACGCACAACTCCGCCATTTCCTCCGAATGAAAACTCCGTGGCGCGCAAATTAGGCTTGTCAAGTTGTACTACCTGGACAACATTGGGAAAAAACTTCCAAGATAGGTTGTTTGGTGTTGTGGTACCATCTGCCAAAATAATTGCATCACCTGAATCTGTTGTTTCAATGTCCACGGGTTGTACGTTTATAGTAAAGATGTAGTTGTCCGGATCGACATTATTCGGAAAAGCGAAGGCTGGTGGTCGAACTTTGGCACCATACGTAGAAATATTATCCATTTGAAAGCTCAAAACTACCCTTTGCGGTTCGACGCTGTCGTAGTTGGCAAGGTTTTCTTCAAATGTTAGATCTGGGGAAGCCCAGTTAACTCCCACGGTTACTAAAGCATGGGGGATGTCTTGCGTCGGCTTAATAAAGAATTCGATATCTGTTGGCATTCCTATATAAAAAGTGGTCGATTTAATATAGAAATTTTTGATTTGTATTTCTCCACCTTCCGGAACGATGCTCCCCTCTGCTATCGCGCATAGCGGTAAAATCAATCCTACGATACAACCTAGTATTTTCCTCATTTGTTTCTCCCTGTACTAGACATGAAATAGAAGTCGTTGCAAGCGATGGGGTGATATTCGACAGGTTTTCCTTGGGTGCAGCAATAGTCCGCAGTTTGCCTGGTGGTATTACCCTATCCTCTCAAAGTAACTAGAATCGGTTTTCATAACGGGAAGTTACTTTGTGCAAAGGGTATGCACTTTAACTTGCACTCTATGCTGAACTGATTACTTCAGTCCTCAAAGTTTGTTGCACGATGTTGCTAACTTAGCCCATGAATGCTGTATTCCGTTGAAGACTGAGAGAATGCTAACGCAAACAAGAAATCTCAAACCAGGACTTTTCTGGGGTAAAAAGAGGACTTACTTGGGAGGGAGGGAAACTTATTTTTACAGGTAAGAAGCCCTCTCGTTTTTCAGGGCTGGAACGGAATTGTGTTTTTGGTGAAAAGTGAATTGGTAATTTAGGTGGGTTTTATTTATTTAGGTCGACGAGATTTTCTCGCCCCGACCAATTACCTGAATTCTGAGTCCTTGCCCGTTAGATACTCCGTGTTTATACCTTTCTACGCTTCGAGGATCTCCGGCCGACCTACAGTCTGCTTTCGTTAACGTGTCACTCGCTTCTTAGAAATTTCATTTATATAAAAACAGCGGGCCAGAAAAGTCTGGCCCGCCATCTCTTATTTCTCCCAATTTAAAAACTGCGTTTTCATCGCGATCATCCGTGTTTTTATCGTCGCGCCTTTGGCTTCAATCATCGATTGTGTTGTCGGCACTGATCGCGATAACCAATAAACACAAGCTGATAGTTAGCAGCGGTGGAGCTGTTGCGATTCAAAAATTTTTCGAAAATGTTGCCATGCTTCTGGCCTCTGGTGTTTATGCCTTGGTAGCGGGAATCGGTGCAGATCCCGCTAATACGATGATATGGCTTGGTGTGCTCGTGCTCATTGCCACCACGATAGTGTCCTGGCGTTTGCCTCGGGATACCGGTGAGTTATCTCAATAGTAAGTTGGTAGAGTCGCGATTACAAAAGTGGCTCAATCGGCATCAACTGCCAAAACAGGGTTTTACTTCGTTTCCAAAACGAGTTGTGTTTGTCCGCGTCTTCGGATGCGGCGTTCCAGCTGTTTTCCGGCAGCATGTCATTCAATATTTGCTGCGTGACCTGGGAGGCAATTTTCTCACTATGGATGATCGCCCCGATTTCGGTATTTAGATTGATCGAACGGGGGTCCAGATTAAAGGTGCCGATATAGCTTATCTGCTTGTCGATCACCATAGTCTTTGCGTGTAGTGCAAAAACAGGGAAATCTTTTTGCTGCGTTATTCTCCGCTCCATCAACGAGGTTTGTATTACGGGCGCGCTTTTATATTCAAATATCTCCATACCGAGTGCTAACAGTTCCTCACGTTGACTTTTATAGCCGCTAAAGGCCGGTAAATTGTCGGTGGATGAAAGCGAGTTTGTGCTTATCTTTATTGATACTCCGCGACGGAGGAGTTCGCCAAACAACAAAATTGCCTCGTCTGTCATTACCAGATAGGGCGACTGTATGATGATCGAATGTTTTGCAGATTGAATTAATTTGGCTAGCGCCTGTGTCGCCTGTCCACCCCCACCTAAGGTAAATGTGGAGGCGTTTTTTCCCGGTAGATCGGAGATAATATCAACTTTACACCACTCCAGTTCTTCAATCAGCTTCGGAAAATAGCTCGGAATGTCTTCTACCGCTTGACGAATTTCCGGGGCATAGTTTTCCCTGTCATTGGCGTAGGCGTGTAAATCACCATATACGGTTTCAATTTGACGATTATCGACGCTGACATTTTTTTGCATTATGCCTAACCCGTCATACAACTGTTCAACGGAAACGCTTATGGGATGCTGCCAATACTGTTCAAAGCTAGCGCTCATCTGACCTGCTGCGTCCCCGAGTAATAACACGTCGCGGTCACGGAAGTTGTATTGGTGATCAAAGTCGTAATATTCATCGGCCATGTTCCTGCCGCCTGTTATCGCTGCTACACCATCGACGATGAAAGTTTTGTTATGCATTCTTTGATTGAAGCTTCGAAAGCCGGTGAACATATTGAATACGCGCTTGTGTAACGGGGTGCCAACAGAGTGTTTTGGATTGTAGATCTTGATCTGAATATTGGGGTGTTTGGCGAGGGCCAATAAGGACTGGTCAGGGGCATCAATCAGCAGGTCATCGACAATGACCCGTACCGTGACGCCGCGCTCGGCTGCTCGTAACAGTGCCTCTGCGGCCAGTATGCCGATGTTGTCGCTACTCCAGATAAAATACTGGACCTCAATCGAAACTTTTGCATGATCGGCTAACCAAGCTCTGCTGATGAGGGATTCTTCGCCTTTTTCCAGAACATATGCGCCTGTATGTGGCGACTTTTCAGTGATGAGATGCTTGAAATAGGTATAGTCTATGTTGTTCTCGGAGGCGGCATGGCAAGCGAAGGCAAATATGGAGAAAAAACAGGCAAACCAAGTGGCGGTGGCCGTCTTTTTAGTCATTTGCAAACCGTTTGCAGAAACCAAAGAATTTATTCTAGATTGATGCGGCATGTGCTTGATGACTACCTATGTGAAAAGTTTGATTGCGTTAGGCATGGTTTTTTATAGATAGAAATGATTTTAAACAAAAACACAAAGACGTGGTAGCAGGAATCACTCCACAAGCCTAGCAATATAGACTTCTATAGTGATGCAATCTCTTGGTGCAGTTCTATATAGCTACGACTTGGTTTGTGAGTCATTCTATGTCAAGAACAGGCAGGAAATCGTCCGTCTGAAAAACGGGTTTTAGTATTCTGATGAATGGTTCGGTGAGGAACCGTGGCTGATTAAAATGCACGCGAGCTAGTGGCTTGTTCATATAGCTTGCAAGTATGTTAGGGCTGCGGCTGCTGATTGGCGGAAGGTATGATAATTTGACAGCCTACTTGGTATATGGCTTGGATTCACGGGCTTGTTTAAACACAGATCTGAATTTTTATACTAAATTCTCACGTTTGTTTTGACAGAGATAGGCTATATACTTACCATTCCTCAGACTATCTAGGGAGAAATACGCGTGAGGCTGACCTACTCATACATTTTTCCGGTTCTTCTCTGTGCAATATTTCCAACAGTAGTTCATAGCGCCGTCACCCACAAACTCAATGTTAGCCTGGAACCCACCGCGCACAAGATTAAGGCCGTTGATGTGGTGCAGTTGCAGAAACCGGTTAATGAGCTAGCGTTTCTTCTTCATGGAGGTCTAAAACTCACGTCACCCGATAGTTCACTGCGGATAGCTGAAACTATCAAGAACTATGTCATTCCATTGAATCGATATGTAGTAAAACTACAGGCGGGGCAGTCGCAGTTTACGCTGAATTATGAGGGTGAAATTTATCATCCCGTTGAACAGCAAAGCGAAGAATATGCCCGTAGTTTCAGTGAGACACCTGGACTGATTGGTGCTCAAGGTGTGTTTTTGGCACAAAGTACCTATTGGTATCCGGTTGTTGAAAATGAGTTCGTACATTTTTCGCTGGAAACACACCTGCCGACGCAATGGCAGTCGGTATCACAAGGCACTCGCAAACATCACGATGTTGGGAAAAAGTTCACCGTCACGCGTTGGGAAGAGTATTCCGACCAGGAGGAAATCTATCTGACGGCAGCGCCGTATAAAGTGTATCAACAGTCGGCAGGTGCGGTGGCGGCGATGGTTTATTTGCTACAAGCAGATGATGCTCTGGCGCAAAAATACCTCGATGCGACTGCACAATATGTCGAGATGTACCGAAGCCTGATTGGGCCGTATCCGTACGATAAATTTGCACTGGTGGAAAATTTTTGGGAGACAGGTTATGGCATGCCTTCGTTCACGCTTTTGGGTTCTACGGTAATACGTTTGCCATTTATCGTCAGCACGTCTTATCCGCACGAAATATTGCATAACTGGTGGGGCAACAGCGTATATGTGGACTACACGACCGGAAACTGGGCCGAGGGTTTGACTGCCTATCTTTCGGATCATTTGACCAGTGAACAACGAGGGCAGGGTGACCAACATCGCCGACAAATTCTTCAACATTATACGGATTTCGTTGACGCCAATAAGGACTTTCCATTGTCTGAATTTCGCTCCCGGCATAGCTCGGTAACAGAAGCGATTGGATATGGAAAGACGCAGATGTTCTTTCATATGTTACGCCAGCAATTCGGAGATGACGTTTTCGAGAAGGCACTGCATCGCTTTTATCGCAAATACAAAGGAAAGATTGCAAGCTTCGAGGACTGGAGAAAAACATTTGTCGAGATAACAGAAAAGGATTTATCGAACTATTTTGATCAATGGATTTCACGCACGGGAGCACCACAGCTACAAGTAAAAGCCGCGACAGCTTATCAGAAACCCAAGGGTTTTGAGTTGGAATTGGATATTGTGCAGATACAAAATGCAGATGCCTATCAACTGGAAGTACCCGTGGCGATTACGGTGGAAGGAGAGGATCAAGCCATAGTTGAGCGCGTCAAAATTGATAAGAAGCAACAAAAGATAAAGCTGCTTGTGGTCAAAAGACCACAGGCTGTAAATGTCGATCCACAGTTCGACATCTTTCGTCGAGTGGACCTCAATGAGATTCCCCCCGCATTGTCTCAGGCCTTTGGCGCGGACGAAGCCTTATTTCTAATTCCGAGCATGGCCTCTTCAGATTTGGTTTCGGCCTACAGGCAATTGGCAGAAGACTGGCAAAAGACACAAAGTTCAGGAATTGAAATAAAGCTTGATAGCGAGGTAAAGACCTTGCCTGATGATAGGGCCGTCTGGATTTTTGGCAGTGAGAATGTGTTTTTCGACCAGCTTGCGAAAGTCGCGGCTCAATACCAGGATACGTTGAATAGCAGTAACATCAGTCTAGACAAAACAGATCTGCAAAAAGGTGATCAATCGCTGATATTTGTTACCCGCAATCCTACCAATATGAAGAATGCCATCGCGTTTGTCACTACGGCGAATAGTCGCGCCTTGCCAGGTTTAGCGCGTAAGTTACCCCACTATCGAAAGTACAGTTATCTTGCCTTTGAGGGAGATGAACCCTCTAATACCGTGAAAGGGCAGTTCCCCGTTAATAGATCACCAATGCAATTGGTGGTTACACAAGCGGATGGGCATGCTGCCCAATCACGGTTTGCCGCAGTTACGCCACAAAATCCGCTGACTCAAATTCCGACCGTATTTGATGAAAAACGCATGCTCAGTGATGTCAACGCTTTAGTGGACAAAAAAATGGCCGGGCGTGGCTTAGGGAGTACTGAGATAGATCTCGCTGCAGACTATATCGCAAACGCATTTAAGGAAGCTGGTTTAACTCCGGGTTTTCCAGATTCCAATACCTATTTCCAAACGTGGTCACAGTATATCGATGGACTCGACCGCGATGTGGCAATGAAAAATGTGGTCGGATTTATTCCAGGTATTAATCCGCAAATGAAAGGAGAAAGCGTCGTTATCAGTGCACACTATGATCACCTAGGTCGAGGGTGGCCTGATGTTCGAAAAGGCAATGAAGGAAAGATTCATTCTGGAGCCGATGACAACGCTAGTGGTATTGCGGTGATGTTGGAGCTCGCGCGACTTGCCGCAAAAAAGTGGAGGCCTGAGCGGACGATTGTTTTCGTAGCGTTTACCGCCGAGGAAAGCGGCAAATTGGGTTCTTCATACTACGTCAAAAATTATCGTCGACTACCAGCTGAAAAAGTCATTGGCGTGCTGAATCTTGATACTGTGGGGCGACTCAAAGATTCACCGGTAAGCATCTTTAATAGTGGTTCGGCAACTGAGTGGCCACACATTTTTCGTGGCGCTCAGTTTGTGACTGGGGTCAATATAAAAACTCCCTCGAGTGCGATTAGTGCCAGCGACGATTCCAGCTTTATAGACATAGGTATTCCTGCCGTACAGTTATTTGGTTCTGTACACGAAGATTTTCATTCTCCCGGCGACACAATTGAGAAGATAGACAGCGCTGGGATGGTAAAAGTGGTTACCGTATTGAAAGAAGCCGCGGAGTACTTGTCCTCACGTCCGGAACCTCTGACTTCGACAATTTCGGATGCGAAAACGACAGCTACGAACAAGTCTGAGATTAAGCCTCAAGGTCGGAAAGTAAGCGTTGGTACCATTCCAGATTTTGAATACTCGGGGGAAGGCGTGCGTATTACCGGTGTCACGCCAGATTCTCCAGCACAAAACGCGGGTATGAAAGCGGGGGACATCATTACCAGCTTAAATGGAAAGTCGATAAAAAGCCTAGGCGACTATGCAAAACTTCTGCGATCCCTGAAACCAGGAGACCACATTAAATTGGGATATCAGCGCGCGGGGCAGAATACGTTAGTGGAGTTGGATGTGTCTTCTCGTTAGTCGTGGTAGAACGGTTTGCTCTGCTGGTCTGGTTTCAAGCTTGGGACATACAAATTTATTGTCGGCGTTATTTACAGTAGTTTCTAGCTTATTTAAAAATCTTTAAATAAATCAATAAGAAAAAATATGGCAATGTATTTGCTTGGGTGGGTTTTATAACAATATAGAATTACACAAAGGGCTGCATCACTTTGTGGAGTATACAATGAAGAAGTTGATGTTCGGCGCCGCAATGCTGTTGGCAAGCAGCAGCGTTATGGCAATTCCTACCCTCCAGGTCCATGCTCTTGGATCTACTGCCTACGATGGAACGGGTGACGATGATACTTGGTTAGTTTCAACAGACGGTTCAGTCGAGTTGGAATTAATCGGTACCTATAGTCCGACGACTGTTGTCAGCATTGATAATGCCTATTTGGTTATGACAGTGGCCGCGCATAGCGGCGATTTTGCAAGTCAAATCGGTCCATTTGCGACTAGATATGATGACTCGACAGCGTTTGAAACCTTTCTCTCAACGTTGGATTCTGACGTGAGCCTGAATAATCATGCACCATATGGTTATCCGGATGATCAAATCGATATCTATGCGTTGGAACTGGATTTGATGCTCCCGCCGTCAAATACGGGGATTGGATTCGGTACGTTCTCCGACATCATGGAAACCAAGGACTGTAATGCTGATATCGCTGGAACGACTGATTGTGCCAGCACAACAGCGACCGGTGAAATCAAGACTGTGACAATGTCGCCATCGTCATTAGTCGGCATTGACTGGGTTCATTATGACTTGGTTGCACTGGTAACTGACCAACATGGTAACCAGAGTATTGTGACTACTTGGGATATAAATCCAGGTTCACATGATTCAACCTGGACCAGAGCGAGTTGTACTGTTGACTGTGGAGTTACACCTCCCCAGGAATTACCCGCGCCACAAACACTCATGCTGCTTGGCTTGGGACTTGTTGGTATGGTAGCCGCACGTCGTAGGCAGTCTGTGTAGTAGGATTGCTTTTCAAACGCAGTTGAAAAAGGCGCTCGCAATGAGCGCCTTTTTTCTGAGTTCGTTTTTCACGCCTGGATTATATTTTCGCCAAATCCAAATACCTGTGAACTGGTTCATAGGTGACGACGACCCGCTTGTTAGAATTTCCTTTAATTGGATGTTATGTCATACCCAGTGTGTGCTGCCGGTGGGAGTAGGGTGTGTTTGTCTCTCACATGTGGTAATTCAAGTAGGTATGCATTAATGTTTAATTGCTGTACTGGTGGGTTTTAAGCCCTATGAAAATAACGAGTTTAACGAGAGGACAGATATGGAAATTCAGAAGGTTCCAATTCGAAAGGCTGTTACGGTTCCCCTGGCGGCATCGCTATTGGTCTTTTTAGCACCGCTTGCGCATGCTGTACCAACGATTAATGCCGAGGTTCAGTACAATGTTGGCACTATATCGGGAACAGATCAGGATGGTCCTTTAACAGCGAGTAGCGGCGGTGTTGATGTTTTGGCGCAACAACAGGATGGATACTATAACAATGTTTTCTACCATACCTATGGAACTGCAGGCGGAAACTTCGGTTCCCGCGTGAGCGGCGGTGGTGAGTTCGATATTACTGGGGTGTTTACTTACTCCGATACACTGGTTAATACAACTTCCGCGACTCAGCAATACATCTTCGAATTTGATGTCGTTGCGGGTGAGCTTGCAGCGTCTGGTTATAATTTAGCGGCGGGTGAATTCGTGCAGGCGTCATACAATATCGATATTAGTATCGATACCGGTGCAGGATTGTACACCGTATGGAGTAGTAGTGCCGCGGTCCAGATGACAGACGCCGGTGGGACCCTAAGTGAGGGTGGAAACTTACTTGATGGTGCCACGCTGACTAGCGATGGTAGTAGTGGTTACATACACTATGACTGGGACAACACCATGCGTAACGTGTTCTTGGGGGAGTTTGCGAGTGGGTCGTCGTTTGATTTTGTCTATACCTTGAGTGCCAGCGCTTCTTCAAATTTCAATCCATTTACAGAAAGCAGTTGTGAGCCCAAGGACTTTGGCGAAGGCGCGGGCTTTGACTTTGGCGAAGTGTTTATAGACTTTGTTGAAACCGATCCGCGTTGTATTGGAAACAGTGCAATTGCACGTAGCGGTGATCCATTCTACTTCAATAATTTTGGTTACAATCCTCATACGTTGACAATTTCGCAGCGTGCGGTATCAACTGGCAATGTTCCAGAGCCTGCCAGTATCGCTTTGCTAGGACTCGGAATTGTTGGACTAGTGGGTGCGAGAAGAAGAAAGAGTTAAAAAACAGAGCAGGGGTGAGACGGCACTCGTCTCATCCCTGTTCGTTTTTCATTTAACGTAGGTCGATATTTTCGTGCGAGTATCAATCGGCTGCTTTAATTGAAACCGATATTGTAAGCACTTTAGTCACAGCTGTAGCGATAGCTGTCGTCCAATTCCTTCGAGAACACCACGGTACGTATATTTTCCTGAGTTGCCTTTGCGCAAAGTGTTGTTTGTCCGCTGGGAGTTTTGTAATCAGCAAGGTATTCAGCATTCAACACCGGTTTGTTGTCGTTCACAAATACTGCGAGAGCTTCACACTCATCGAACTCATGACATTCTTCGCTGACGTGAAAATCGAAATAATCGACCAAATCCGCAGCTTGGTCATTGTCGTTTTTCAGCCCGACGCTTAGCCCTTGTTTGTGTGCCTCGTTGGCCAGCCAACGGTTATAGGCAAGTTGGACTTCAGCCGTAATTGGTTTCCCTGAATCGTTTTCAAATATATTGACGTTGTCGGGTTCGACACCATCGCAGCCTAATGTTTTGAACGCGCTCAACCTGGCCTTCATGATATTGTGTACATTTTCCGAACGAACATCTAGCCAGCGTTCATTGGCATAACCATCCATGGTATTTCCCAAATCGGCCTCTTGAAAATCTGCTGCGTCATTGCGCCAGCTTTCATAGCTACCGGCAGAAAAATAACAAATTACCTTCCTGCCATCATTATGTAGTTGATTGATTAATGACTGGGCATCGCTAAGGTCAGGGGATAATGGGTCAATATCATAAATCTCGACGTCATAGCTTGTGTTGATTGTCTCTCCTTGTATCTGCCATTGCCAGGTTGCGGAGACGCCGGGCTTATACCAGCCGCCGCTGGTGATGGGAAGAATTTCTGACGCATCAGGTAAGGCATTCACTATATCAGGTTCATCGTCGCCACACGCGACGACCATTAGCGAGACAGAAATAACGCAAAACAATTTGAAGGCAATTGAATGGAATGTTGAAGGCGATTTCATTTTCTACCCTTTAGTTCAGTGCTATACAGTCGCCCTAGTTTAAACGATATAATTTTGTCTACATAGTGAGTTAAATCACGGGAATTGCAAAATCTGGGAGTGAGAGGCCTCGAAGGGAGAAATAAGGTATAGCGCCCTCCAGGAGAGCGCATAAAAGTATAGAGTCACTACATCTGTGAATGGGTGCAAACTATCTTCGCGTACTTGGTCCATTTAACGGAAGCCCATTACCCATATAGGTTAAAAAGTATTCAAGGTTCCGATACTCTTCACTTTGGGCTTCAAACGGCTTGGCGCGTACTTGATTGTTGCAGCCGATAAAACGACGATGAAGAGTGCCAAGCTCATTCCATTTTGATCGATAGACCGGCCAGTTGGTGTGTTGCCCCAGGCTGGGGCTCAAGGATTCCGTGCGCAAGAATTTTCCTGCTGCTACCTGATGACAGTGTGCGCAGGAAAAATTAAGTTGTCCGCGGCGCGCGTAGTAAAAGTGTTTTCCTTTTTCGTAAGCTGATAGTGCACCTGGATCATTAGGAATCTCGACTTTAGTCAGCTGGCCACGAGATTCGTAAGCCATGTATGCGAGTAAATCCGCTATATCTCCTTTTAAATACTTTAAGGGCTTCTCACCATTGGACTCGCGACATTGATTAATGGCTAAGGGGAGAGTGATAACAGACTGTTGTTCTTTGTCCCAACGCGGGAATTGATTGGTCACGCCAGGTTTTTTAAAGCACGAAGCATAGCTTTTGCCATTACTAAATGGTGCATTCCATAGGCGCTTTCCTGCATCGATATTGGTTTCATAGGGAGGGAACTCTTCAATCAGTTCCCAGTTTTCGCGTGCAACGTTGTCCCACATATAGACACCGTCAGCAAAGTCCTTTTCCGCGACCTTGGGAAAGAGTTTAAAGTAGTAATTCCTAAACGCGTGACGGTCGCTTTCTGGGCTGGCAAATGCCGCAGGCAAACAAGACAAGAGTACCGTTGTAATGATAGTCAGAGTAAAGTATTTGCGCATGGCGATCACCTTCTTTGTTGTGCTTTGAAAAAACAGAAGAATTGAGTTTATATGAAGGTGATAAGCGCTAGGAATGACCAGAATTGCAAATCTGTAGTGCATTTGTGCAAAACGAAAATTGTTTAGCGAAAATGCTTTCCGCTAATCAAGTCCTGTTTGGTCGATAGTTCGGCATGCAGAAAATCCAATAGGGTCCGAATGCGGGTAGAATTGCGTAGATCAGGATGTGTGAGCAGCCACAATTGAAGTACGAGTTCATCGGGTGGACTGATGATACGGCGCAATGAGGTCTCCGCATCTCCGAGAAAGCAAGGCAAAGGTGCAACACCCATGTGTCGTTTTACGGCATCGAGTATGATCTGCGTGCTATTGCTGCTCAATGAGACGCGACTTTGAATCTGTGAAAACTTTTTCCAGATAGATTGTGGAAACCAGGCACTGCTATCATCAGTGAGAATCCAGCTGTGCTCGCCGAGAGACTTGTGTTGATTTTCCTGTATGTATTTTTTGCTGGCATAAAAACCAAAACGAAAATCACAGATCTTGCGGCCTATACTAAGATCCGGTGGCCTGGCAGTCACTCTAACCGCAATATCCGCCAGCCGTTTCGACAATTCAAGCGCGCTACTGGTAACGATTAAGTCGATGTGTATATCCGGGTGCAGACGCGTAAACTTCGCTAAGCACGGCGTCAGCAAATGTAGTGATACGCCTTCCGCGGCAGTGATGCGTATCGTACCCTGAAGTCTGGTATCTTTGCCGAGAAGCTCTCGGCTGAATTCGCTTACGCGCTCCTCTATATCCTGTGCAGCTTTGACGGCTGATTCACCCTCATCGGTCAAAACATACCCCGTGGGCAAGCGCTCAAAGAAACGGACTTTGAGTGTTTTTTCGATGGCATTGATATGTCTGAAAACCGTGGTGTGATTTACGCCCAATAGTTCGCCTGCGCCAGCAAGACTGCCCGCTCTGGAAATCGCCAGTATGGTCTTCAGGTCATCCCAAAGCATCTTCCAATGTCCTTTTTGTGTTTGCACAAATGCAAAATGTGATTGCAGTAATGTTTGTTGATATTGCAGCTTTACAATTTATAAACTGAAGACACATCGCTTGTCCAGTACTCAAAGGAGTGTTTTGTGAAACTAATGAGAAACGTGAGTCGGTCCATTGTGCTATGTCTATTTGCTCTATCCAGTACAGTCGTTGTTGCCAAAGAAATTGTTCTGGACTTCAAGGGGCGATTGTTGAACGCGGATCTTCAATTCGTTACAAACAAAACATTAAAAGACGGGGTAATTCTCATTACGCATGGCGGCCTGGCACATAGAGACCAGGAAACCATTGCCCACATGAGCAGTTTACTCAATGAGCGAGGATATAACACCCTGGCTATCAATCTTAGTCTCGGTATTTGCAATCGACATGGCATGTACGATTGCGAACAAGCTCACCGACACACGAATGACGAAGTCATGGACGAACTGGCTTCCTGGTTCGAATGGTTGTCAAAACAAGGCGCGACGGACATCGTTGTCCTTGGCCATTCACGAGGTGGCGCGCAGGTTGCGAGATTCGCCGCAAGACATTTGCCTCATAAGGCACATGCCGTGGTCTTGATGGCGCCATCGACTGCCATGAATGCGGGTAAGGGATATGTAACGCGGTATCAAAAGCCTCTGGATCCTTTACTGGCTAGGGCCAAGGCCTTACAAGAACAGGGTAAGGGTGAGACGCTTATTCATAATACAAACATGATGCACTGCCGAGATACAACGGTGAGTGCAAACTCTATTGTTTCGAACTACGGTGAGGACGATTTGCTCGATGCGCCGACGATGCTTAAAGAGATCAAGGAACCAACTCTTATTGTCATCGCAGGCGATGATGAGGTTGTGATTGATTTGGGCAAAGAGTTAGTTGAGCTACAGAAACGACCGAATATAAAGGTCGAGGTCGTCGATGGCTCAGGGCATTTCTTTCGCGATCTTAACGGGGAAGATGCCGCCGATATGGTAGATGCATTTTTATCTACTCTTTAGTATTTATGTAGAAAGAATAGCTTAATCGGCTAAAGATACTTCCCGTTCATCCATTGCCATCAACTCATCGGCGAACAATAGTTCAACGAGCGGGAATGGCTGCATAAAATGATAGCCCTGGGCATAATCAATTCCCAAAGACACAAGTTTTTCTACTATGGATTCGGTTTCTACAAACTCGGCGATAGTCTTTTTACCCATTACATGACAGATATCATTTATTGACTTCACCATGGCGTAGTCAACCGGATCTTTGTCTATGTCCCTAATAAAAGTTCCGTCTATCTTTATATAGTCGGCCGGTATCGATTTAAGATAGCTGTATGATGATAGACCACTTCCAAAGTCGTCGAGATAGAACTGGCAGCCGTGTAATTTCATTTCACGCATGAATCGCAAAGCCTGTGGTAGTTTTTGAATAGCGGCTGTTTCTGTGATTTCTATTCCAATGCTACCCATAGGTGGTTTATAACGATTAAACAACTGTTCAATCTTTTTCAGAATATTGGCGTCTCCTAACGAGACACCGGATAGATTGATAGACAATCGTATAGCATCGGTTCGATTTGGATTACTGTAGTATTCGTTCAGCAATTTGAGTGTATTGACTACCACCCACAGATCAATTTTCGAAATGATGTTGTAGCGTTCCGCAGACTGTATGAATTTGTTTGGTGTAACGATAGTCCCGTTGTTTTCCTTCAGGCGTAGAAGGACTTCATAGTGTTGCGCAGGGCGACTCTCTCCATTGCTTATTCTGTGTACAGGTTGGCAATAGAGCACGAATCGATTCTCCTGCAGACCCTGTATGAGCCTTGTTACCCACAGCATTTCCCCTTTGCGTCGGTTTAATTCCTTGTCTTCGGGTTTGAATACTTGAATACGATTGCGTCCCTGGTCTTTGGCCGAATAGCAGGCAGAGTCCGCAGCAGAGAGTATGTAAAAATAGTCACCTGTCTGGGCGGTGAACTCGATAGCGCCAATCGACGCGCCTATGCTAAATAGCTTGTTTTCCCATTTGAAACGAAATTCTCGGGCAGTGTCCAATAGCAATTCTGCAATTTTTATAGCGGCTCCCATATTGCAATATTCGAACAATATGCCGAACTCGTCCCCACCGAGTCTAGCGAGTGTGTCATGCTGGCGAACGCGTTCTTGTAGAAGGCTGGATAGTTGGCGCAGCAACATATCGCCTGCGACATGACCACAGGTATCGTTGACGATTTTGAATTGATCAAGATCTATATAAAGCAGAACATGGGAGCTACCATCGCTGCGGGAAAGATCTAAGGCATTATTGACGCGCTTTTCAAACTCACGACGATTGATGAGTCCAGTGAGGGCATCATGTGAAGCCTGATACGATGCCTTCTCCTTTTGTTTGATCAATTCGTCGGTGGTTTGTTTGTGGTTGTCGATCTCGCCTTTGAGCTTTTCCTGGTAGGCCTTGATGGAGTCGCGCATGTTTTCAAAACTATGAATGAGATCACCAATTTCATCCTGCGTCTGCCCCGGTATGTTTGAATGGTAGTCTCCCATTGAAAGCCTGGAAGATGCATACGCGAGTGCTTGTATAGGTCGGCGTACGACAAACTCAACTATAGTACCAATGGAGATAATAACGACGACCAGAAAAGAATACAGCGTTAGTAGAAATTCGTGTTCCAATTGCTTTACATGCTGTATAACTTCTTTGACGTCCACGAAAAGCGTTAGCATGCCTAAAGCGGGTCCGTCAAAACGCACTGCCTGATTATACCGAAATACGGTATCGGAAAGCTCAATAGGCTCTGGTTCATCAATGGGGTAGAGCAATGTTTTGTCGCTGCTGTATAACGTAATGCTTAACCATTTTTCGTTCTGGTGAAGCAATGCATCCAGGTTGTCATAGATGTTTGCCAAACGATCCTCAAGCAAGGATGGAATGAGTCCCTCGGCGGCGGTCTTTAAATGGGCCTTAGTATTGGTTTGATATTCATTCAGGACGGCGTCAGTATACTTCGGTAGCCAGATAAAATGGGAATATCCCGCCAGACACAAACAAAACAATGCCAGCGGAATAAAGAGCTTTGCTCGCAGTTTCATTTTTGGACGAAAATTACTCGTTGGTAGAAACATAAAACCTATCCAATCCCCATTGGCGAATTACTGTGTAGTCGCTAATCTCAGCAGGAATCGCTTTATTCAGCGGTATTTGCGATAACATCAAAGCGCCTTGCTGCGTTTTGGAAAGATCAAGCAAGGCCTTCCGTAATAATTCGCGGTGTTTAGCGGGAACACGCGGGTGCGCTGCAATGGGATGTGGTGGGATGGGGCGCGTAGTGTATAAAATTCGAAGTTTGTTTTTTATTTCGGGTATTTGAGAATCAAACGTGCTGAGAACCCCGCCGCCAGCACTTGATAGACCCTTTGCAACATGTAAATAGACGGAGCTGTGAGTCTGCACATACTTGGGTTTAACGCTAATCTGAAATAGATTGACAAAGTCGGCGCGCATAATCAACGATGCGCCAAGCGCATTGGGCGCTGGAAATGCGACGGTTTTGCCTTGAAGTTCACGTATGTCGCTAATATCACTATCTCTGTGTACGACTAAAATCCCCTGTAGTGAACGTTCACCATCTCGAACCAAAGGCACGTAGCCCTGAGACTTATGCGCGAGCGTAATGTGATAGGGGTTCATATACGCGAAATCGAATTCGCCAGCCAGAAAACTGGTTTCGAAACTTGATATCTTGGGGCTTCCTTTGATTTTAAAGCGTAGTCCCGTCTTTTCCTCGATTTGGGTAAGAATAGGCTGCCAGATACGAAACATTTTTCGCTGTTCGAATTGTGGCACGATACCGAAACTATAAACTCTATCCTGTTTGATAGGATTCTGAGCTGCCGGCGCGCTCTGAAAACAGAAAAACATGCAGACTAAAACGTAGCCAAACCGTCCGATGGTAAAACGCATGGCTCCTTCCTATCATGATGAGTTACCAGCATACGCAAGGTTTCTGCTTACTGGGGATTTAGCATTTCTCACGTAAAAAAGAAAAACTTACGATTGTTTTCTTTTATACCGTTTTCTTTCTGGTTTTCCAAGGGGTTGCGAACTAAATCTCGCGAGAAAAATTTATAGTGACATCGGAAAATCTTTTAGATCGTTTACTTTTTTAGCTGGTGCACCGAGACAAAATGAGATGATTCAGTCGATCAACAAAAGAACCTAATACATGCAGTGTGGGATAGGCAGTAAGTGAGTGTTTCCTGTGGTCGTTGTTTTATGCTAAAGCAAGTGACGAAAGCAACCGCCATATTGGTGTTAGGCAGAGGACTGTTGCGTTTGCTACGTATAGTGAACTTGCTGGTTATTATTTGGACAAACTCTTAAGCAAAATATCAAATAACAGGAAAAGTTATGATCATCACCAATCTTGAAACCGTTCCCGGTAGGACAATAATTGAGCACTTTGGTCTTGTTCAAGGCAACACGATCCGAGCAAAGCATATTGGGCGTGACATTTTCGCCGGAATAAAAAATATTTTTGGCGGAGAGCTAAAGGGCTATACCGAGTTGCTGACTGAAAGTCGGGAAGAGGCAACGCAGCGCATGATACAACAAGCGGAAAGTTTTGGTGCGAATGCTATCGTCAACGTGCGCTTTAGTACGTCATCTGTCGCTCAGGGCGCCGCTGAGTTGTATGCCTATGGCACGGCAGTGCGAGTTGAATGATGATAGATTTTGCCATATTTCTCACCTTGCTAGGATTAGGTTTTGCCTTTGGTCGCTATGCGGAAAGTCGCCATTTTGTATCGATAATACAGCGTGAAAAGGAAAGTCTCCACTGTCCGGTCGTGACCCTCGACAGCTATCCTGATATGCATGACAAAACTGAGTCGACGCTGGTTACCGGTAGTGTCGTGGTATCGATTGATTACTTCAAGCGCTTTCTTGCGGGGCTGAGAAATATCTTTGGCGGCCGTATGTCCTCTTACGAATCGCTGCTCGATCGAGCCAGACGTGAGGCTATTTTGCGCATGAAGGAGGCGGCGATGGAAAAAGGCGCGGTTGCCGTTATCAGTACTCGTATCGAGACTTCTTCTATCAGCAAGAATGCGGCAAAGGGCTCTGTTGGTTCGGTAGAGGTGTTGGCCTATGGCACTGCTCTTATCTCTGGAGGGGAAAAAGCCGAGTCGTGAAGTACACACCCAAACAAGCGCCAGAAGGTATCAACTATTCCCAGGAAAATCCTTTAAAAGAGCTGGTTCTGTTGTTATCGACAGCAACCATGATCATTGCGCTTGTCGTCTATGTGCTTTTTGTTTCGTCAGATATTCTCGTCAGGTTCATTCCTTTTTCCGTAGAACAGCAATTGTTTCAGCAACACCTGGTGGAAAAAGAGTTAGGGATGGATGCCACTCAGGCCTGGCAGGACCAGGAAGCCTATATGCAAAGCCTGGTGGAAAGACTGCAGGCCGCTAATGGAGACAAGTCGTTTACATTTAAGGTCCATATTATCGATATTAAGACGCCGAATGCCTTTGCTTTTCCAGGTGGCCATATTGGTGTTACCCCAGAATTGCTCAACATTATAGAAAGCGAGAATGGACTCGCCATGGTGCTCGGTCATGAGATGGGGCATCACTATGCACGTGATCCGATCAAGGGCTTAGGTAAGGCGGTTCTCTTGTCTATGGTGATGTATGCGCTGACGGGGCTTGGTAATGATGAATTTTTACCATCACTTGTTGGGCAGGTAAGCCTGTTAGGAATGAGTCGATTTTCACAGGATCAGGAAAGACTGGCCGACAAAACTGGAAAAGATCTTCTGATGAAAGTCTATGGACACGCGGGTGGGGCGACAGAGTTTTTCGAGAAAATGAAAGATCTACGTGATGGTAAACAGAGCGAACTCAGTTTCTTTGAAACACATCCGCCGACAGACGAACGCATACAATCTCTTGGACAATCTGAACATCCTGCGCTGGTCCCACTTCCCGAATTTGTTCGTCGCTAGCAGCGCAATGCCTTGTGCCGCTATTGTAATGTGAGATGAACACCGTGCGTAACGCAGCCGGTGTATATTAACCCGAATTCATAGGCGCTCCGGTGGCACCCTAGAATGATAGCTGCTGATACACATTGTTAGCCACATTGAGCATCTGTTGCCGCTGAAAATCGCCACTTAATACATAACCTAGATTGCCGTCAATCCAGTAAAAGCTATTGGTGTTGTCTTGTTGATGAAAACGAAAAGCAGTGTTTTGTTCGTCGTTATGTTTGTTTCTCACATAGAGCGTCATACGGCTACCCGATTCGTCCTGGTACATAAACTGTGCTGCAGGACCGTTATCGCTGGGTAACAATCGACCACCTACCAGAGAAAAGCCAAGTTGAGCAAGATTTGGGGCGGCGATTTCATTTCCCAGGCGCTTGGATAACCAGGCGATTAAATGTTGTTCCTGATCTGCGCCAACCTCAACAGGGTGTTTCACTTCGGGGGAATACACCGCGTGTGCGAATGCGGCAGGTTTTGCGAGGCCCTCTACAGCATCATAGTGTGCCAATTGGGCCCCATTGATGGTCCAGCCTAGCGTGCCACCGGTGAACAGCAAGCCTATGCTGGCGGCAATATTAAACCAAAGAGGCCTGCGCGCGACTGGATGGGTCTTGAGCAACAGTTTAGCCGGGACGGGCTCTTCTAGTACGCCGTCAAAGGCCTGATGCAGCATGTCGTTCTGTGTTTGATAATGTTCAATTGTGGCTTTGAGTTCAGGGTCTTTAGCCATTTGTTCTTCTACAAACGCTCGTCGTTGTGGCGTGAGCTGTCCATCCACGTAGGCGTGAATTTCATCCATGCTGATTGAGTGAATAGAGTTTTTCATTTAATCGGTACTACCTTGGCTTGCTTTTGTTCAGACAATAGTTCGCGCAGTTCTTCTCGTCCCCTGGAGAGACGTGACATGACCGTACCTGGTGGCGTATCGGTGATCTGTGCGATCTCCTTATAACTTAAACCTTCTAGCCCCGCCAATATGACGACTTCGCGATACTCAACGCGCAACTGTCTGAGTGCGTAATGAATGTCCCGTATCATATAGCCGGTGTCTTCCTGCGCCTGTATTTGTTGTTGGCGCAGGCTTTCCGCATAGTCAGAGGCGAGTTTATTGCGTCTTATGGAATTAACGAATGTGTTGTGCATGATACTGAATAGCCAGGCGCGAAGATTACTATCCAGACGCCAGGTACGGCGCTTGTCCCAGGCGCGTTCCAGACTATCCTGCACCAGGTCATCCGCCTGTGTCGGGTCTTGAGTCAGCGCCATGGCATAGCGCCTAAGATTTGGTATTTGCTCGTTTAACCGCTGTTCCCAGTCTATATCATTCATGTAATTTGTTCTGTTCCAGGTCCACATTAGGGAAAAATTGAGAGCATGGAAGCCCTATTCTCCAGTTTCACTTCATAGACAAACAAGCTGTGCGCATTATTCCCAAATGAAAAAAATATATTTCCCCGGAATATTCGCCTCTGCCAGGCGTTATTGAAACAGGACCCTTGGAGGGTATATCCACTATTACAGGAGAAATTCAATGAGTAAACACCTTATTGTTAGTTGCTTGATGGGATGCATGGTCGCTTCCGCGTCGCTCGCGATGGCGCACGAAGAAATGGGACAGGAACTGGAGTTTAAGCTCCATAGTCTCAATGATTCCGGCGTGGAAGGGGAGGTCGAGCTTAAACTGCGCGGGCACACATTGTATGTCGAATTAGAAGTGTCCGGTTTGGAAATTGGCAAACCCCATCCACAACACATACATGGCCACGAAAATCAAAGTGTGCCAGCCAGTTGCCCGAGTATCGATGCGGACGCCAATGGTGACGGCCTTGTTTCTGTAGCCGAAGGTCTTCCGAACTATGGTCCAATTATACTTCCACTCACCCCTTTTAATCTTGTCGATGCGGGAGGGGAGTTAAATTATCGGGCAAGTTTCGAAATTGAGGTAGACAAGCTTCAACCACTGAACAAGCGAGCAATTGTGGTTCACGGTATGACAGTTGGGAGTGTGTATATTCCCAGTCTGCCTGTCGCCTGTGGTGTTGTTGAGTTAGACGACTAAGGTGTGAGTGCTGGACTCCTGATATGCCGTAATGGCATTCAGGAGACCAGCACCGCTCAAACGTTCATTGCAAGACAATTACCCTAAATCTATTTTTCAGCGCCAACAACGAGTTCGAGATATTCGATTACGTTATCTGACGAATGGACGATATCGTGGTTGAGAGTTTGCAGCCGATCTGCAATGACCTTGAATTGTTTACCAGCGTCACCGGCACGCGAGGCGACGATTTTGGAATTGATGGAAATAATGTCCATCTGATGGCTAATCTTTTTAATACTTTGTATAGCGGTTAGAACGGTCTCGCTTTGTCGAACCAGGTCTGAGCGTTGGTAGGCACTGTATTCGTGAAACGCAGATTCAAATATCTGGGTGATTTCGTTGAGACAGTCAAGTACTGGGTTAGCCGTATATAGGACCATTTCATCCAATGTTTTCTGAGAAATCGGAATAGCATTCGATAAATCTGAATGAAAGCTCTCTACGTCGCGTATAAAGTTGTTAATCAGCTTCTCTGCACCTCCCTTGTTTAGCTTTTCCACGAGTCGTTCATGACGGATACAGGGGATTTTTTCACCTTGGTTACCGTTTAATATATTGTTTTGGCATGTTATGAATAAATTAATGGTAGTCCGTAGGAGCGACAGAGAAGTGCTGAGTTTGTCACCCTTATCGTGTTCGAGAAGCATGTGACAGTGCAGAACAAGTAGGATGATGCGTTGCGACAGCATGCGTTGTCTGCCGCTGATATTGATCAGTGTGCTGAAGGCTTCGCTCGTTAAATTATCAACATCTTTCCAGTTCATAAGAATACGGGTACAAGGGTTCTGAACATTGAGTCATTATTACCTGTGTAGATAGATCTGTTTTAAGAATGAATACATCAATCTATTCAAGGTATCTCTATTTTTATATAGCGGTATTGTTTACATGTAGATTGAGTAATTCAGCAGAGAAATAGGCGTCTGCGATAACCAGGCTATAGACTTTGGGATTTTCCGTATAGCCAAGAGATAGGAAACAACTTAAAACAGGTCTTGATAATCAAAACGGAGTCTTGGGCCAGGTTTGTGTATTGTTAAGCGCAGTAAAGGCGAGGTGGATACACTCAACAGGAAAATATCGGGACTAACTATTATCGGCGTAGCTGGTGCGGACTATGACATTCCCTGTTTTGCGGTGGCTACCTACATACTCATAGGCAGCGACAATATCGTCTAAAGCGTATTCGCGATCTATGAGTGCAGAAAATTTTCCTTGAATCATCAAATCGACGATCACTTTTAGCGTGTCGGCTACATCTGATGGAAACGGAAATAGTGTTTCACGAAATCCGATGAAAGGCTTGATTATGCTAGTTACGGCTGGTAGCCAGATGTTTTCTCGATGGTCACCAAGGTCTGACGCGATAAATTTGCCGCCGCGTTTTATAAGACGAAAACATTTAAAAAACGATGTGCGTCCTACAGCATCAAATACAAAATCATATTGAATCTCATCCTGAGTGAAATCCTCCTTCGTATAGTCAACTACCTTGTCTGCGCCAAGCTGACGCATGAGATCCACGTGGCGAGTGGATACTACCGCAGTCACGTGGAGGTCCATCGCCTTAAGCAGTTGGACAGCGGCAGAACCGATGGCACCGGAAGCGCCATAAACCAAGGCATTTTGACCGGCTCTCAGACGGATCTTTTTTATGCCGCTATAGGCATAGTGCGCACCTTCACTACAAGCGACCGCCTGACGGCAGTTAATTCCTTCCGGGATTGAAGTGAGAAAGCGGGGATGGATACATGTGTATTCAGCCTGAGTTGCACCACCAATATCTTTAAATCCAAATACCCGTTGCCCAACTTGATACCCTCGAACATTTTCACCCACAGCTGAAATAACACCGGAAAATTCGCCTCCAGGTATAGCAAATTTGGGTTTGAACAAACCGGTAATCATGCGTCCTAAAAAGGGGATAGCTTGAATTGCGGCGCTATCGGTGCGATTGACGGTGCAGTAGTGTATTTGAATCTGTACTTCATCTTCTTCTGGTGACGGTACATCACGTTCTTCGATAAGAAGAACTGAGGGTGGACCGTATTTGTAGTGAACGGCGGCTTTCATATGATCGCGCAATTCTACAGCGCTCTCCAGACAACAACAAGCCCGACCCAGCCGAAGTTATCTCTAATGCGAATTGTAATAGGCACGTTTGTGAAATCAATCATCGACGTCAATATTGGGTTGTAAATATTTGTAAATAGATGATTCCCTTACATCATAAATACTATTTATTGAGCCGATATACCCTGATAACGTTTCGCTTAATTTGTCGTATGCAAAACAGACCATCGACCAGGCAAATATATTATGACCAATAATAGTGCATTAGTAATTCGCGAAGTAGCCCATAGAAGAAAAATTCTATTCGTAGACGACGAGTTGAACATAATAAATTCTCTCAAGCGCTGTTTTAGAGGGGTTGGCTATGAAATACATTCCGCAACGTCAGCTAGAGAAGCACTTGAGATACTGAAGTTGCATGAAATTGGTGTGGTTTTGTCTGACCAACGAATGCCGCAAATGACAGGGGTAGAGTTTTTAAGTCAGGTTAAAGAACTATATCCGGAAACCATCAGAATAGTGCTAAGTGGGTATACTGAACTAGACTCCATTACAGACGCGATAAACAAAGGCTCAGTTTACAAATTTCTTACAAAGCCTTGGGATGATGATCTGTTAAAGAGGCGCGTTGAAGAGGCATTTCAAGCCTATGAAATGAGCCGGGAAAAAGATCGGCTGGGTAAAGAGCTGGCAGACGTAAACATGGAACTGAAGGCCTACAACAAACAGCTGCGAAGGCTCGCAGATGAAAAAACTGTTGAGGCTATGCGTAGCGTTTATGCACTATCGCTTTCACAGGAAATATTGGAGGCACTTCCTACAGGCATCATTAGCGTTGACAGTTTGGGATTTGTTTCGATGGCTAATGAAGGACTGCTGTCAATGTTTGATCTGCAGCAATACAGGCTACCGGGAATGTCAATGGAAAATATCCCGGGCCATTTGAAGTCACTAGTAAAGAAGATGTTCTCCATGGAAGAACTTGATAAGAAATTTCGAGTAAGGGATCGAATTTATCGGGTAAGAGTAAACAGTTTTGGAGAGAAAGATGATGTCGGAAAAATATTTATGATTGATGTGGAAAGTGGAATTACATCTGATGTTAGGGAAATAGGATGAAGGCTAATGGTTGAGAATGTGTCGACCTCAATAACCTATGATCCTCTGCTTTTTTCAGCATCATTTGCGATCGCATTGCTTATTTCATTGGCCTCAGTGCATTTGGCTTATGTGCTAGAAGGATCTGGAAAAGTACGATATGTGCTAACAGGAGTTGTTTTCGGGATTGGTGTTTGGACGACACACTATATAGGAATGGAGGCAGTTAACGGTAGCATGAGGATGGACTACAATGTGTCACTAACCGCAGTTTCTTTACTGCCTGCAGTATTTGTATCGATGTTTGCATACCGAGAATTGTTTGTAGGCTTTAGCTATCGCGGCCGTATGATACGTTCTGCTATGCTATTCTCGTTGGCAATTTCCAGCATGCACTATTTAGGTATGTACGCAGTAGAGCTGAACGGAGTCACAAATTATTCGGCACAAATGGTCATTCTTTCGGTTCTGATCCCCATTTTAATTTGCGGTGTTACTTTTTCCTATTTTTCGAAACGATGGGAAGGAAAAGCGATAAGGTTTCCACAGAAGATACTGTTGTCGGTAGCATTGTCCCTAGCAATCGGTTCAATGCATTATATTGCAATGGAATCGATAGAATATATTCCGCATGAAATTGATAAAAAGGGTGATGGACTTGTTGGTGAATCTGAAAACGTAGAAAATATTATGCTGTTTGTAGATGTGGCCATAATTGGCACTCTTATTGTGGTGTTAATGTTTATCTCAAGCTATTTCAGATTTGTCAGAAACAAGTATTCGACAGAAAATAGGAAATTAGAAGAAATTGTTAAAAATAGAACAGAGGACTTAACTCAACTCCTTCTCGCTAACGATGAACAAATGATGCGCCTAGCCCAAATTAATGTGCGAATGACTTTGTTGAACGAGACAGCGAGAAATCTAAGACAGGCTGACAAGATCTATCAGGAAACTGAGGACGAAGGTGTTTACTATAAATTTGTAATAAGAAATATTCAAGAAGCAACCAGCGCAGAAATGGGAGCTCTTGTTTTACTCGATAACGATGGGCGATGTAGCGAAATTGTAACTGCAGGTGTGGCTGATCAAATAGAGAGCAAGATTGGCGTGTTTCCAACGGGATCTGGGATGTTTAAAGATTACGGACAGTATGATATGGCAGTAAGAATTTCGTCAGAGGAAGCAAAGGACAAGTTTTCACCAGTGCCTGATGGTCATCCGCCCGTCAGAAATCTGATGTTACAGGCAGTTACTCTCAATGACTCTGTTTGTGGAATTATCATGCTTGCAAATAAGGAGGGGGGTGGAGACTTTAGCGGAGACGATGAAAAGATGTTGTCTTTCTATGTAGCGGAGGTAGCCCAGTCTTTTCATATTAATTTGCTGATGCAATCGATTAGGCAGAGTAATGACGACTTGATACTGGAAAAGCAAGAGCAGCAATCGCTTATTAACAGATTGCAGCAGGCAAAAGAACAACTATTGCAGTCAGAGAAAATGGCTTCCATAGGTCAGTTGGCAGCCGGCGTCGCGCATGAAATTAATAATCCAGTTGGTTATATCAACTCAAATATTAGTAGTCTAGACCAGTATGTGAAGGACCTGTTTTCTATATTAAAGATATACGAGTTGGCGGAATCCTCAATATCGGATGTAGATTTGATCTCGGAAATCGAAAGAAAGAAACGTGAGTATGATCTGGAATTTATAAAGGAGGATATTGTTAATCTCGTTGATGAGTCACTTGAGGGTGTTACGCGAGTTAAACAAATAGTACAGGATCTGAAAGAGTTTTCTCATGTTGGGGATGGCGAATGGCAGTGGACTGATCTGCACAAGTGTATAGATAGTACAATAAATATTGTTAACAATGAAATTAAGTACAAGGCAAAGGTTGTTAAGGATTACGGGAACCTGCCTTTAATAGAATGTTTTTCTTCTCAGTTGAATCAGGTGATTTTGAATCTTCTCGTCAATGCTGCGCACGCGATTGAGGATAGAGGAATTATCAAAATCAAGACACGTGCGGAAAAAGAATATGTTGATATTGAGATAAGTGACAATGGAAAGGGAATAAAGAAGGAAAATATTAATCGTATATTTGATCCGTTTTTTACAACAAAACCTGTGGGTAAAGGTACAGGTTTAGGGCTGTCGCTTTCTTACGGTATTGTTCAAAAGCACAACGGAAAAATTCGTGTAAAAAGTATTCTAGGCAAGGGAACGAAGTTCGCGATACGTCTACCAATTAACCAAACACAGCAAAGACTGGCTAGCTGACAGAGTATATATCTATGAGTAATACAGCAGAAAAAATGGACTTTGATGATAAGGATGTCAACAAGGCGACAATATTGTTTGTAGACGATGAGAAAAATATATTGTCCTCGCTAAAAAGGCTGTTTAGAGGCTCAGGTTACCAGGTATACACAGCAGAAAGCGGCGCTGATGGTTTGAAGATAATCGAGCAGCACAATATAGACCTTGTAATTTCAGATATGCGTATGCCAAAAATGGATGGTGCGGAGTTTTTGGCAAAGGTAAAGGAATATAACTCGGAAATAGTAAGAATACTTCTTACCGGATATGCGGATATGGAGTCAACCGTAGATGCAATCAACAAGGGAGAAATATTTAAATATGTCAACAAGCCATGGGTAGATAGCGACTTGCTGCTATCTGTCAAAATCGGCCTCGAAAGAAAACGCATGAAGGCCGAACAGGATAGGTTGCGTAAGCTAACACAACGACAAAACAAGGAACTAAAGTCCTTTAACGAAAGATTGGAGAAGAAGGTAAAAGAAAGAACGCTGGATCTAAAAAAAGCAATGAAAAAACTTGAGGCTGCCAATGTGGTGCTAAAAGGCAGTTTTATGTCGTCTGTTCAGATGTTTAGCAGCTTACTGGAACTACGCGGGGGAAAAAGAATGATAGGCCACTCAAGAAAGGTGGCTGAACATGCACGAGAAATTGCACTTGCAATGGGTATGGACCAGGAAGAGGCTCAGACAATATTGTTTGCCGGGCTTTTACACGACATAGGGGAAATCGTATTGCCAGACTCACTGCTAAATAGGCCAACCCAAGCTATGAACACAGATGAAAAGCGTGAATTTGCCAAGCATGTGGTTACCGGGCAGGGAGCATTAATGAATCTCGCCACTTTCGAGGAAGTGGGAACGATAGTCCGCAGTCACCATGAGTTATATGATGGTAGCGGTTACCCAGATGGATTGAAGGGTGACGAAATTCCGGTAGGTGCGCGCATAATATGCCTCGTGAGCGACTATTACGCTTTGCAGGAAGGAGGGATGATGTCGCATAGGCTACCGGCTTCCGAAGCAAGGGAATATATACACCGAAATAAGATTAAACGCTATGATCCAAAAGTTGTGACTATATTCATGGCCCCTTATCAGGATCAGACTAAAACGGTACAAACCGGCTCGAATGAGATGGATGTTCCGACTGATAAACTCAAACCGGGAATGTTACTTGCCAAAGATTTGTTAAGCCCTGAAGGAATGTTGCTCATACCAAATGGGACTAAGCTCGATAATCCACTGATAGATCGTATTCGGAATTTCGAGAAATCCATAAATAGAAGCATGAAGGTTTGTATTCTACTGGAAAAATTTGATAGTGCAAAAGACGTGAAAGATTTTATGGTAAGAAAGCGCTAGAAATCGCTGGCGCTGATGAAATGTCAGGTTATAGAGTAAGTGACCCCATGACATCAGCCACAAAACAGACCAATGCATCGAGCCACCTATCTACCGCCGCCCCCGTAATACGACTTATTTAATTATAAACTCCTTATCAAGTTTCTTAGGTACTGCGACGTTTTTAAGAGTGACATATTGGGGCAGGCCGTCTTTGTATTTAGGATAATCCTCACCTTTTATCAGCGGCTGTAAATACTCGCGACATTTCTTGGTAATACCGAAACCGTCTTTGCTGATATAGTCTGCAGGCATCATCTTCTCGACGTTAGCGACTTTTGAAAGCTCTGTTTTGCCAACAGTCCACTTGTAAGGTTTGTTTGATTTGCGAACTATTGTCGGCATTACCGCGTTTTCGCCTTTAAGCGCCAGCTCAACTGCGGCTTTACCCATGGCATAGGCCTGATCGACGTCGGTCTTTGATGCGATGTGGCGTGCTGCGCGCTGTAGATAATCGGCCACGGCCCAGTGATACTTGTAGCCGAGTTTATCTTTGATCAATTGTGATATCACTGGCGCGACACCACCGAGTTGCGCATGACCAAAAGCATCTCTCAAGCCGGTTTCGGCGAGGAATTTTCCGTCGGCGTTACGCACACCTTCGGATACCACGATGGCACAGTAGCCATATTTCTTGACCGCTTCGTCGACCTTGGCGAGGAATTTCTTTTCGTCAAAAACGACTTCAGGAAACAAAATAACGTGTGGCGCATCACCTTCGTTTTCTGCGGCGAGACCACCGGCTGCGGCAATCCATCCGGCGTGACGACCCATAACTTCCATGACGAATACTTTTGTTGAGGTTTTGGCCATTGATGCGACATCAAAGGCCGCCTCACGTATCGATACGGCAACATATTTTGCAACCGAACCAAAACCAGGGCAGTTATCTGTTATGGGAAGATCATTATCCACGGTTTTGGGAACGCCGATACAAGTGATGGGATAGCCAAGCGTCTGGCCGATTTGCGAGACCTTGTGCGCTGTGTCCTGTGAATCACCGCCACCATTGTAAAAGAAGTAGCCGATATTATGTGCCTTGAATACCTCGATCAAACGCTCGTATTCGGCGCGATTCTGGTCTATGCCCTTCAATTTGTAGCGGCACGAGCCGAATGCGCCAGAAGGTGTATAGCGTAAGGCAGCAATTGCGCTGGCTGATTCCTTGCTGGTATCAATTAAGTCTTCGGTTAGCGCGCCTATGATGCCATTACGTCCGGCGTAGACTTTTCCTAGTTTGTTTTTGTTTTTTCGCGCGGTTTCGATAAGTCCGCATGCGGTGGCGTTGATGACGGCAGTTACACCGCCAGATTGGGCATAGAAAAGATTTTTTTTGCTCATTAAAGCACACTCCCTGGGTTCGAAAAGAATTCTTTTCCACAGAGGCGTAAAGGACACGACTTGATCGACGCGTTAGTGTTTTGGTGTCCTTTTTCTCTCCGGTCAAATCGTTGTGTGAGCACAACGTCGTTGTATTCGTGATTGGTCATAGCTGAGAGAAGCTGGTTTTCCCTGAGCCATATCAAATTGAAATCATTGTAAAGAAAATGACTCGGTGAGAATAGTCTTGTCACCAATAGAAATATTAATAGCGGAATTAAATCAGGTTGTAATGAACGCAATTAAGTCTGAATTGATGTTGGTGGTTACTGAGAGACGCATTTTCTATCTTCGGCTAATGGAGGAATACCAGAGTCCGTGAATGAATTCGCCTGTAAAGTTTCTTATCGATTAAGCCTGCCTCCATGCGGTCGCGTACACGAAGAAAAATAGTGTTGGGAGTAAACACCAATTAGTGGGGGATTACACCCATTTTTACAGTCGATATTGATCTATTGGAATATCTTTCGGTACCAAGCTATTGGAAAAACAACAAAATACCAGATTGGCACGAATAGTGGTGTATGGAAAATTCCTATAGTTAAGTTTGAAAGGAATAAAAATGAAAGATAGCGCGAGATTTGAAAAAAACACGCGTCGGGTGCAGAACTGGCTTAAGGCTTTCCTGATGGGTGGCATTATCGGTCTGGGTTTTGTCTCCACAGCGCAATCAGGCATTGTATTGCAGCAGCAATTTCTGGATAACTACACCTGGTTCTCCTCATATAGCAATGGGTCTGCTTCAGCAGAGGCTGCTGACGATTTCACGATAGTTGGTGATATCGACCGTTTGACGTTTAATGGCAGAATTTGGTCGGGCACCGCGATTCAACAAGTCATTGTGCGATTCTACGACGCCAATCCTGCCGGTGGTCCAGGTAATCTGTTGCGTGAATATCTCACGAATTCCGGTGATGCAAACCTTCGCGTCAGCTATGACTGGGTTGACGTCGTGTTGCCGACCGTATTTTCCGCTACGGGTAAACACTTTGTCTCCGCACAAATAGTCACTGACTCGACCTGGGAAACAGGCTCGGCCAATACATCGGTGTCGAGGGTGATAAATGGGGAACGGGCGTATACACGAGCAGATAATGGTACCTGGTCGATTGTGTCGACGAAAGCAGACCTTGCCTTCACGCTGTATGGTACGTCGACTGGACAACCACTCGCGACCGGTTTGTCGACAAATAGCACAACCCGTAATGGATATTTTGAAGTGTTGGGTAGTGCGTTTGGTGATAGCGGTCAGGTAATTGTTGGTGGAGTGCCTGCCCACATTGCCTTATGGACAAACTACCGCATCAAGGCATACGCCGACAATGCGACGCCATTGGGCGACAACGCCGTGGTGGTTGAGACTATCAACGGAAGTAGCGCCCCACTCACACTTTCCGTAGCAGAGCAAATCTCCTCAGGCCGAATCAACTGGCAGTTCCGGTTGGTTGGTTCTTATTCCATGGAGTCACCTGAGGTCGGTCCGGATGGAAACATCTATAGCGTCGATGTCAGCGGTTACCTCTATTCATTAACGCCTGCAGGCGTTCTACGTTGGGTACGCGCCGCAGGTGCTAATGGTTTTGATGTGGCACCCGATGGTCGGATTTATTCCATGAACAGTCAGTTCGTTTTTGCGCATAACGCGAACGGCGATCTGCTCTGGCGATACGCCATGCCAGCTTATGCCTATCGTGCCTTCGATGTCGCTGTGGGTCCGGATGGCAATATCTATGTTGGCACTTCAAGCGACTTTGGTATTTTTGCGCTAGACCCTGCAGGAAATCTGTTGTGGAACACGCCTCTGCCTGCAGATGCTTCCCATGAGGAAAGCGGTTATGAGATGACTTTCGGTTACAACGGCTCCAACTTACAGGTCTATATTGATACTGGTAGGGGAGTGCGTGCCTATAGCAGTCGTGGAAATTTTCTTTTCAGTGCCGCGGGTAATGGCCCGACAGTTTCGGCCAGCCAGGCCTTGCATACACGCAGTGGCATCTACTTGCCAGACGGCACGCGTACCTGTTTCTTACTCGACGGATACAACGGTTTTACGGTGTCATCGAGTCAGATTCATTGGGGTTATCGTCTCGACATGATTGGATATGATGAAAGCTGTAACGAAACTGATCGCTTTGCATTACCACAATACGCAAATCAGTGGCCGCGATTCGACTCGGCAGAGACATTCATGTTGCTGGGTAGCACGGTAAACGGACAGCAGGTCAGTTACGCGATAGATTCACGCAATGGTAGTCAGCTGTGGCAACAGACGTATCCACTGGTTGAAGGACAGGAGCAGTGGGTGCAGTCAAATGCTGTGCTTGCCTCTGATAATAGCTCGGCCTATTTTCATACCGGTACGTCAGGCGCCGTTATTCGTGGTTTTCTAACAGCGCTGAATACCGCGACCACCAATGGTGGAGGAAACACTGATCCAACACCGACGCCGACGCCGACGCCGACGCCGAATGCCGCGCCCGTCGCCGTCGATGACAGTGTTGAGATGCTGCAAAAGACTTCGCTAAAAGTCGATGTACTGGCAAATGACTCAGATCCGGAAGGTGACACAATGGTGATAGGTGTGGTGGCCACCGATGCCAATCTGAATGTTCAGGTGAACACAGACCAGACGTTGATGATTAAGCCAAACCGCTCCTTCTTTGGTACAAGCACGTTCACGTATAATGTGATCGACAGCGCAGGTAATGTCAGTAATAACGCCACGGTGACAGTTGTCGTTATTGAAGACACGTCCAAGCCAGGTAAAAAGCGTTAGACCATAGCGAAAAGAGGTGGATATCAGTAGTGATGTCCGCCTCTTTCTTAACACATAAATTCGTTTCAGGCATGGGCTATCTGGTGAACGCGAAGTTTTTTTGCAATGGGGAATAGTCGACTGTGCAGAAACATTGTTGTCCATGGGATAGTTTTTTAAAATGTCGACTGAAACGGACGGGTATCACGAGTTCTTTGTAAATAATTGTAAATGATTTGCCGAAGTCGGATTGCGTGCACAAAATAAAATTTATCAGTTATTCCTTCTCATAAAATTACGCGCTGTTCTACAAGCAATTGAAAACCTACCTTAATTCTATTTTTTCTGTCATCTCATATCGCTGTACTCAACAATTCTGAAAACATAGCGGAAAAACATAATTCAACGCTCAACTAATAGTGTCTAGCCTGTTGATTAATAGGTGTGCATTTACTTTCTCCAATACGTCATCTATATCTTTAGGTGTGGGAGCAAGAGGGGAAAGTGCCGGTGAATAAATAGGTTATATCGATAGAAGTACGATCGTGCCTGGAAAAGAATTGCAACTCGCTTGGGTATGTTAATTGGGACCACGAAGGAGGAGTGTCGTGAATTCTACGAGCACAGGTCAGCAGTACAATTTTGAAATTGTGAAATGGTTTTCGGTCGTATCGGTGATTTATTTTGTGGTTGGCACACTGGCAGGTGTCTATGTGGCATCGGAGCTTGCCTGGCCGGCGTTGAATTTTGATATTGCAGAGTTGAGTTTTGGGCGCCTGCGGCCTCTGCATACCAACGCCGTAATCTTTGCATTTGGTGGCTGTGTATTGATGGCGACCGCTTTTTACAGCGTGCAAAGAACCTGCGGTGTGCGTCTTTGGAGCGACAAACTCGCCTGGTTTACCTTTATTGGTTGGAATCTGATCATTGTGTCAGCGGTTATTACTCTGCCCATGGGACTTACTCAGGGCAAGGAATATGCTGAACTGGAATGGCCGATCGATATCGCGATAGCCGTCGTGTGGTTGAGCTTTGCCATCAATTTCGTGATGACATTGGCCAATCGCAAATCCTCTCATATCTACGTCTCTAACTGGTTCTTTCTCGGCATGATGGTCATGATTACCTATCTGCATGTCGTCAACAGTCTCGCGATTCCGGTCGAGATGTTCAAGTCTTACTCGATATTTTCCAGTGTTCAGGACGCCATGATTCAGTGGTGGTGGGGACACAACGCCGTCGGTTTTTATCTCACCGCAGGCTTTCTTGGCATTATGTATTACTTCGTGCCCAAGCAGGCAGACCGGCCGATTTTTTCTTATCGTCTTTCGGTGCTTCACTTTTGGGCCTTGATGTTTGGTTATGTGTGGTTAGGCGCGCATCACCTGCAATACACCGCTTTGCCGGACTGGACAGGTTCACTTGGTGCCGCGATTTCGATGGCGATGATCATTCCCTCCTGGGGTGGTGCGGTAAACGGCATGATGACGCTTAGCGGCGCCTGGGACAAACTGCGCACAGACTATGTGTTGCGTTTTCTGATCATGTCGCTGGCGTTTTATGTGATGTCGACGTTCGAAGGCCCGGTAATGTCGCTCAAAACCGTAAACGCGCTTTCCCACTATACCGACTGGACTATCGGACACGTGCACTCCGGCGCATTGGGTTGGGTAGGTATGGTCGCTGCCGGTGCGCTTTATCATCTGGTGACGCGTTTGTGGAATCGCGAAATGTACTCGACACAATTAGTGAATCTGCATTTCTGGATGGCAACCATCGGTATCGTCATTTACATCGTGGCGATGTGGATCTCGGGCATTATGCAAGGCCTGATGTGGCGTGACTATGATGAGTTCGGTACGCTCACCTATACCTTTGCCGAAACCGTTGCCGCCATGCATCCCTATTATGTGATGAGGACAGTCGGCGGTTTTATCTATTTTCTGGGCACTGTTGTCATGCTGTACAACGTAGTGATGACTATCCGTAGCGCCAGTGCTGCAACCAGCACCAGCGCATCAACGGCCCGCGCCTAGAAAAGGAGCAAGAACATGTCTGACAAAATTCATTCGACCAAACTTCAGGACAAGATGGAGCGCAATGTGTGGGCGTTATTGCTCATGCTGCTGGTGTTGCTGTCTATTGGTGGCTTAGTCGAGATCGTGCCTTTGTATTATCTCGATGACACCATGGAACATAGCGCTCGACCAGAGATTTTGTGGCAACGCCAGGATGGACAGAAACTCGCAGACTGGAAACCGGGAGATGGTGTGCGCCCGTATACCGGTCTCGAGTTGGCTGGACGCGCGGTTTATATACGCGAAGGATGTTATCTGTGTCACTCACAAATGATACGTCCTTTCCGTGATGAAAAAGAGCGCTACGGTCATTACTCACTGGCTTCGGAATCGATTTATGATCATCCGTTTCAATGGGGTTCCAAACGCACCGGTCCTGATCTCGCACGCGTCGGCGGAAAATATTCCGACGAATGGCATCGCAAACATCTGGCCGCGCCCCGTTCTGTTGTGCCCGAGTCGGTTATGCCAAATTACCCGTGGTTGGAAACGTCTACCTTAGAAGGTGAGCGTGTTGCCAGTCATATGCGCGGTATGAAAACACTGGGCGTACCGTATACCGATGATGACATTCAGGCCGGTATGCAGCAGGCAAATGGCAAAACGGAAATGGATGCCATGGTCGCCTACTTACAGGTGCTGGGTACCATGGTGAAACTGGATTACGGAGTACAGTATCGTGAATAGTATTAGCGAATATTTTCATACTGATTGGGCTGCCATGACGTTTCACGACTGGCTTGGTATGGCAATTACGATAGTGGTGTTTATGTTGATGCTGGTGGTGTTTGTCTACGTGTTTAATCCGGCGAACAAGGAAAAGCTGGAAGCTCGCCGCTATATTCCGCTGGATGAGGACAATATGCGCAGGGAGGACAAGTTATGAGTAAGCAAAAAAGTTCGACCAAGGCAGCGGATACGGGACACACCTGGGACGGCAATCTGCGCGAACTGACCAATCAGCCTCCGCGCTGGTGGATGATTAGCCTCTATTTGAGCATGGCGTGGTTAGTCGTGTACTTCATTTTGTATCCGGCATTTCCGCTGGTGAGTAGCGCCACCAAAGGCGTGATGGGCTGGACGCAAATGAAGGAATACAAGGAAGATCTCGCTTCGATTGAGGAGACACGCGCGCCGTTTGAAAAGCGTCTGCAAAACATGTCGGCGGCGGCGATACTCGCCGATGACGAGCTTTCTGCTTATACCGTACGCTCTGCCAAAGTATTGTTCGGTGATCGTTGTGCGCCTTGTCATGGCACCGGTGGTGCGGGTAATCCCGGTTATCCCGTGCTTGCTGATGATGACTGGCTGTATGGCGGCAAGATTGAAACCATACAGCAAACCATCACCATGGGTAGACAAGGTGCTATGCCAGGGTTTGCGGGTAGTTTGTCCAGTCAGGAAGTTGATGACCTGGTTAAACACACGATAGCGTTGAGCAAGGGTAGTGAGCACGAAGCCGGAAAAATGCTGTTTATGAGCAAGGGCTGTATTGGTTGTCACGGCATGGATGCCAAGGGTATGCAATTTATGGGTTCTGCAAATCTGACGGATGCAATCTGGCGTTTTGTTCCAGGTACGGAGGAAAGTGTAAAACATACCATACTGCATGGCATAAACAATCTTGCGGATAAGGAATCCCGGCTCGCGGTAATGCCTGGTTTTCAGTCACAACTATCAGAAACGGAAATCAAGAAACTGGCGGTGTACGTGCATAAACTCGGCGGCGGTCAGTGACAAAACGTGCCCGCAGGAATCACTCTTGCGGGCACCTTACTTGTTAACAGGGAGTAAGACATGGATTTCGTTGCTACGGTTTCAATTACCGTACTGGTAATCACCATCGGTATTATTGTGTTTCTGGCGTTCAAGGTGAGTAACCTGATGAAGAACACGCATTCTGAATAGTACGCCGGAGGTTTATGGCTGAAGAAGTACAAGCAAAACAGGTGATCGATCAGGAGAGCGTCGATTCACTCTATAATGAAATCGACTATTGGCATGTCAACACCGGCGGTGAAACCATACATGCGCGCCGTCTGCCAGGTTTTTTTCGCAATCTTAAGTGGATGACGGCAAGCACCTGGCTGGTTTTTCTGTTAGGACCGTATATGCGTTGGGACGGCCAGCAGGCGATCTGGTTTGATATTGGTAGCCGTCAATTTCATATCTTTAGTATCACCATATTGCCGCAAGACGTATGGATGCTGGCGCTGGTTATGCTGTTTTTCGCGCTTTTGCTCGCAGCGGTAACATCGATTGCCGGTCGCGTCTATTGTGGTTATTTTTGTTTTCAAACGGTATGGACGGACATCTTCGTGTGGATAGAAGAAAAGCTCGAAGGTCAGCCCGTCAAACGTATGAAACTGGACAAGGCGCCATGGGATTTTTACAAGATTCGCGTCAAGTTGATCAAGCATATTCTGTATATCCTGATCGGCACGTTTACCGGTATCACCTTCACACTCTGGTTTGCTGATGCTTTTGAAATGTGGCAGGCCTATTTTAGTTTGCAGGCGCCTATGATCGCCTGGCTTTCCGTCGGCGTGTTCACGTTTTTTACCTATCTCTTTGCCGGACACATGCGCGAGCAGGTGTGTTTCTGGCTGTGTCCCTATGCCCGCATACAAGGCGTAATGGTGGACCGTACCACGATTTTACCGACTTACGACCTGCGTCGTGGCGAACCCCGTGGCAAGCTAAAGAAAGGCGAGGAGTCAGTCAACAATCAGGGTGATTGCATTGATTGCAAGCAATGCGTAAGTGTCTGTCCGACAGGTATCGATATCAGAAACGGTCAGCAAGAGGGGTGTATTACCTGTGCGTTGTGTATTGATGCCTGTGATTCGGTCATGGATAAAATCCACAAACCTCACGGCCTGATTCGTTACGTGTCCCTGGATGAGATGATGGGCAAGACGCCACCATCGGTGTTCAAACGTCCTCGCGTTATCGTGTATTTCAGTATGCTGTTACTTGCCGTTGTCGGAATTATTTATGGCCTAACCCATCTTGGCGCGCTAGAACTCAAGGTCTTGCATGAACGTCAGCCACTGTTTGTGATACAGAGCGACGGTTCGATTCAAAACAAATATGAACTCAAGGTGCTGAACAAAACAGATAATGAAATGAAGTTGGCTGTGGAAATAAATGGGTTGGCTGAGATGCAATTGATAGGCGTCGATCGGGATTTGTTTGCCACCCACGGACGAGTGAATGCCTATACGGTATTCATACGTGTCCCGCCGCAGACACTCAGTACGGAGCGGACGCCAGTAGAATTCATCGTAAGAGATGCCACCAATACGCAATTGAGTGTTAGTTATAAGAGTATGTTTTACGGGCCGAAGCCCTAGCGTTTATCAGGAGGTGTATATGGGACTCAGCAAGGCAATCAGTGAAATGCGGCGACACACGTCGCAGTCCAGTAATGAAGCACTACGCAATCCCTGGGTACTGGCTATTATCGGCATCATGGCGACGTTTGTAACCGTCAATCTCGCGTTTATCTTTATCGCGTTCGTCACAAGTCCGGGTTTAGTCGTTGAAGACTATTATGAACGTGGTCGTGCCTATGAAAAAAATGCGCTCAAGATGATGGCTGCTACGCATGGCACACGCGCGTGGGAGACTCGCCTGGATATGGAGAACGAGATCTGGGTTGGCAAGTCTCAAGCTATTCGTTTTTCTGCCGTCGATGAAAGGGGACTGGCGATCGAGGAGGCCAGCGTGCAACTGATAGCCTACCGACCTTCGGATGCGAATCGTGATATTGAAACGCTAATGAGGCAAATCGCGCCTGGGATTTTTGAGGCAGAAATTACTTTTCCGCTAAAAGGCATATGGGACGTAAAAATACACATACGCCAGGGAGAAAATCAGTTTGAACTGGCGAAGCGTATTTCGGTATTGTCAATGTGAAAAATGCTGAACACTGTTATCACTGTGGATTACCCTACACGCCTGCGACAGGTGTGAGTGGAACGATTGATGGCGTGAAAAGAGAATTTTGCTGTTTTGGCTGTCATACCGTATGTCGCACCATTCATGAGGCTGGCTTGCAGGGATTTTACCAACGCACGCCTGAAGATATTCAGCTTTCCCCTCCACCTCCCATAGCGAATGATGTCGCGCTCTACGATTTGGACGAGATACAAGCAGAATATGTCGATACCTTAGATGATATTCGACAGATCGAATTGCTGGTCGAAGGCATACATTGCGCTGCCTGTGTATGGTTGATCGAACGCTCGCTTGCTTCGGTAGATGGCATTATTGAGAGCCGCGTCAATCTTGCCGCTAGACGACTCAGGGTGCGCTGGGATAATCGGGAATTACATTTGTCGGTGATACTTTCACGGCTGGCGCAAATTGGTTACCTGGCGGTGCCATTCGAAGTCGAACGTGCACGTGACTCAGCCAAGGCCCAATTACGCAGTTTGTTATTTCGCATGGCATTTGCCGGTTTCGCCATGATGAATCTCCTTTGGGTTTCGATTGCCCTGTATAGCGGCGCCGATGAAGGAGAGTTCAGGAATATGTTTCACTGGATCGGTTTTGCATTGGCAACACCGACGCTGCTCTATTCCGGTTATCCCTTTTTACGCGGCGCCTGGACGGGCGTGCGCAATCTACACCTGGGTATGGACGTGCCTATCGCCATAGGTGCATTGGTGACGTATTTCTATTCCCTTTACGTGACTGTCAGCGACGCTGCTTATGGCGAGGTCTATTATGATACGGTAGTCAATTTTCTTTTCGTCATCCTCGTCGGTCGTTATCTTGAGGCAATCTCGAAACGCAAAGCCGTAGACTCAACGCAGCGCTTGCTCGATCTTCAACCTCGCGGTGCGACAGTTCTACGCGATGGTGAGGAGTCTATCGTGCCGATACGCGGTGTGCGTGTAGACGATCACGTATTGGTACGTCCCGGCGAACGAATCGCAGTCGATGCTTGTATCGTAGATGGTCGCGCCAGTATCGACGAATCGATGTTATCAGGTGAATCTACTCCGGTATTGAAAAACATCGGTGACAAGGTGTCTGCGGGAACACTATTGCTTGACGGATTTCTACGGCTTCGTGTAGAGGCGACGCTCAAACAAACTGTACTTGGCAATATTATACGACTGGTCGAAGACGCCCAGTCGTCGAAAGCGCCCATACAGCAGACAGCGGACCGTATTGTTCCCTGGTTTGTGCTTACCACGCTAATGCTTGCCAGTGTCACCTTTGCCTGGTGGTACGGCAGCGGTTTTGAACTGGCGTTAATGGCAGCGACGGCGGTTTTGATTATCACCTGTCCGTGTGCATTCGGTCTGGCGACGCCGATGGCAATTGCTGTCGCCGCAGGAACCGGCGCGCGCGAGGGCATATTGCTGCGCAATAGTGGCGTCATGGAATCGCTTACTCGTGTCACTCATGTGGTGTTTGATAAAACCGGAACCTTGACCGAAGGGCGTATGTGCATGCAACAGATCGTACCGACCGGCGAGATGGATGCAGAAACGATACTGGGTATCGCCGCCTCGGTGGAGCGTTATTCGGAACACAGTGTGGCTCGCGCAATCGTCGACTCAGCAAAAGAACGCGAACTGTCTTTTACCAAAGAAATACAGGAGTTCAGTAATACGCCTGGTTGTGGAGTATCTGCCAAAGTCGATGGTAGGAGAATTCTTGTGGGTACGCAGCAGTGGCTAAGTGAAAACGGTGTTGATGCCGAAAGTGGAATGCAGGCGCGAATTCGCGACTGGGCAGCACGGGGTGTGGGCTGTGTTTTTGTTGCCAGTGATAGCCAGCTTGTGGGCATAATCGCCCTGTCAGATCGTTTGCGCGAGGACGCGAGTGAATTAGTCACACGTTTGCGACAGCTCGGTTTAGGCGTAACTTTACTCACCGGTGATCGCCTGGCGGTGGCGCAACGGTTTGCTGAACAACTTGGCGGTATTGATGTCATCGCTGAAGTCATGCCGCAAGACAAGGAAGAGGTTATTCGTGCCATGCAACAGCGCGGAGAATGTGTCGCAATGGTAGGTGATGGCATTAATGATGCGCCAGCCCTGAGCCGTGCGGATATAGGCATCGCGTTGGGATCAGGTACCGATGTATCGGCTGAATGCGCGGATATCATTCTTATTCGAAATGAATTGTTAAAAGTGCTTCAGGCGTTTCAATTATCCACGCGCACCTTGAGAACCATACGCCAGAATATCCTGATTTCGTTTGCCTATAATATCGTAATGATACCTTTGGCAATGATGTCTTTTATTACGCCACTGATTGCTGCGATTTCGATGCCTGTAAGTTCTCTACTGGTCATAGGAAACGCGGCGCGTATACGTCAGATGTTCAACACGAAACTGGTATCATCTGGTAAATACCAAAGACAGGAGAGTTCGTCTTCGGTGGTGTCTCAGACGGAGGTTGTGTAATGGAAGTTATCTATGGTTTGATACCCGGCATGATTTTTCTCGGTCTGGTTATGGTGGGGATTATGGTATGGGCAGTAAAACAGGGACAATATGAAGACCTTGAAGGCGAGGCAAGTCGCATATTAATGGATGAGGACGATCCTTTATTACCTGCTAACCAGCCTAGTCAAAATGTGCGGGAAGCAGCTACGGTTCGTACTGTTGACTCTAAATGAAGGGGCTACTCAGCGGCAAGTGGCTCGACCATAAGTGGCGTTTGTATGGTATGAAAATTCGCAGGCGACACATATTGTAATACTTCCCTGTTTTTTGCATCGAGTGTAACATCCAGTCCTAACTGAGGGTAAAGCCAGTGCTCTGATGCGTTGTGTGGGTCGGGTATACGTTGTGATGGCTTGCCGAATCGAGACAATATCTGTTCTGCATCGAGATTTACTGCGGGAAGATAGGTAATGCTTTGTATGGCAGAGTCACGTACACGGTGCCGGTCTTCGGTTGCGATGCTGACCTTATTGCTACCACTGGGCGCTTTGCTGATGCGCACGCCGTGTTGAAACATTTGCGCGAGTTCTTGCGAAGGGACTTGCATTACCAGAATCATTTTGGCAGAAAGTCCGCCTAATTCGACCTTGTCGAAATAGGCCTCAACCGTGTAGTCATTGTCGTTTTTACGGAAGAGACTGATTTCACCGTCGGCCTTCAGACTGCTCTCTGCCTCAGCCAGTGTGCTGGTACCCAGTGTAAGGCCAAAGACACGGCTGGTTTGTTCAGTAAGTTCAATTTGCCAGGGCAGTCCGTCTTTCGTTTCTGGCTCTGACAGGGGTAGATTCAAGGCAATGACTAATATCAGAATGCTAAACCCCAGTGCGCCAAGAAATATCTTTGTCTCCATTTTTGCTTTATCCCAGTTTCCGAGAGTTGCAGTGTATCAAAATCTGAAAGATATGTGATGAACGATCCGGTTACTCTCGGCAGTGCCTTTATCATCGGATTGCTAGGCGGAGCGCACTGCATTGGCATGTGTGGCGGTATTGTCAATGCCTTGAGTCTAGCGATTAGGCAGGACGCCAATTCACGCGCAAACAGATTCAACATTCTTTTGCTTTACAATCTTGGGCGTATCAGTAGTTATGTGTTGGTCGGTGTGTTGATTGGGCTGCTTAGCGCGTTACTTCAAGAACAGTTTCTTTTGATTGGTGTAGTGCTGAGATTCCTTTCCGGGCTATTGCTTATAGCGTTAGGATTGTATCTAGCCGGCTGGTGGTGGGGCCTGCGTTACCTTGAGCGTTTTGGTTCAATCGCGTGGAGCATTCTGCAACCGCTTGCAAATAGATTGCTGCCTGTGAGGTCTGTAGTGCAGGCTCTGCCACTCGGAATGGTATGGGGCTGGTTTCCCTGTGGCATGGTCTATAGTGTATTGACCTGGTCGGCAACTGCTGAGGACTGGAAATACTCGGCCCTCGTCATGTTGTTTTTTGGGTTAGGGACGCTACCGGTCATGTTGCTTACAGGCGAGTTGTCACATAAGTTAAAGGCAGGAATACAAAACACTTATGTAAGGCGGGTCGCAGGTCTGGTTATTATTTTCTTCGGTCTTTGGGCAACATTCGTGCCTTTCACCGATGGTAAGCATGATAGAAGTGAAACTTCAGTCCACAATCAAGTGCATCATTGATTACATATGATCTCGCGGAGTTTCTAATGTCTGACGGAGGCAAGTAAGGCGTCAAATAATTTATAACTGCTCGCTATAGCGTCGGTTGCACTCGCATAATAACTGTCTGGATTGATGTTGACGACCTGGGTCGAAATCAATTCCTTACGCGCCAATTTGATGAAGTCCTCGCCCTTTTTCAGGCAGGAACTGAAGGCCTCTCTCAATGCGATCAATGAGTGATTGCTGGATTTCGAAAGTGGTGTGATGGTGTCGCTCAATATGACGTGACACTTATCCACCAGAAAGCGTAGTTTTAGTTGTTCTGCAACCGTTGAGCTGGATTTTGCCGCTACCCCTGTTCCTAAACCTCTCACCTGGCCGAAAAATTCAAGTAGACGTGGAAGGTCGGTAGAAAGCGCCTTAATGAGCAACTTTTCCTGCGTGTTGTATTCGTAAAGCGACGCTAGTTCGCACACGTCTTCTATCTGATCAACGAGCTTCGAAACAAGCAGAGTATGGCGGGAAAAACTTTCTTCAGGCGTAAGACTAAAAACCTGGCCCTTTAAAGAATTCCAGCTATCCATCACAAATTTTGTTTGCGTATTTTCATATACCGAAGATCTATCGATAGCCACCTGTTGAAAGTTTTCGAGATCGCTTTTCAACTTAGTTTGTATGGCAATCGCCTTGTCCTTGAAAGATGCATCGCCATGAAGAAAGGCATTAGCAATACCCCGATGTTGCTGAAGATGTTCCATAAACTGCCTTGAAGAGGCGATGAAACGAAATGCCCATTGATGTCGGCGTTTGAATTCTCGATCAACCTTGTATGAATTTAGGTAGGCGAATATGATGGTCGAAAATACGATGGTTATCGGTAGAATAGATTTCAACATATCTTATACATTCGATGTCTGTGTAACGTCCATTAAGTTCCAAGTTCACTGCGCAAATCTTTCGACAGCTGATCCAGAAATGCCGCTGCAGAATTGGTTTTTTCTACTATATGCTTGTTATTTTCGGCCATTTCCGCGACACGGTGCATGCTAGACGCAATCTCGGTCGTGGCATCCTTTTGTTGCGTGAGTGAGATACTGATGCCGGCGATCATGTTGCTCGTTTCCTGGGCTTGCCGGTTTATTTCAAATAAGGACTTTTCGGCTTCAGACGAAATTTCAACCCCGGTATTCACCGACGTTCTGACGGATTCGATATTGGCTACTATTTGATTAACCTCGGATTGCATTTTGCCGATGAGTTCGGCAATTTCCACTGTTGAGCCACTGGTCTTGGCCGCAAGCTCTCTCACTTCGTCAGCGACAACCGCAAATCCGCGTCCTTGTTCACCGGCGCGCGCTGCTTCAATAGCGGCATTGAGTGCCAACAAATTCGTCTGCTCGGCAATGCTCTGGATGACATTAATTATTTGACTCACCTCATGTGAGCGATTTTGTAGCGACTCAATAGCTTGTGTCGCCGCGTCTACCGTCTTATTTATTGAAACCATCTCTTGATGCATGTTTCTGACTTTCCTTTCACCGTCACTGGCTAACTTGGCGGATTCCTCAGACATGCGATTGGTCTGCTCGGCGTTTTCAGCGGCGGTTGACATGCTGTTATTCATCTCCTCACTTGCCGCAGCTACGGCAGACACTGACTGCATTTGTTCTATGCTTCCGCTCGCACTCTCCTGTACTATTTTTACAACTTCTTCGGAGGCAACAATTACCTCTCTAAGCGCATCGGATACTTTCATATTTGATCTGTTCTGACGCACACCAAGTAGATTGATTTGCCCGGTTACCCTTTGGAGATCGCTAAAATATCGGGATTCTAGCCGCTGGCTAAAGTCTCCGTGCGTGAATTGCTGAAGTATTTGTTGCATTTTTTCTGATTGTGTTTTGTCCGTCGCGAGCATCAGCGAGAAGATGACATTGAGAAGAACAAATATGGCGCCAATGACAATTTTTGTCTGTACGATATCCGATTCCAGTTGTTCGATATGTTGGCTTGTCGCTTTGACGTTATCCGGCAAAAAGGCGCGTACCTCATGTCGTTCGTGTTCAATGTATTCGTGAAGAATGACGATGTGTTCATACCCTAGTATTGACAGGGGAACCAGAATGAGAAGATATAAACAGGTGAGTTTATATCTGAGCCGTAGCTTGGAGAACTCACGCAGCATGGGTAGATTTAGAATTCTCATTACAAGTTCATCGTTTATGTGGATTCAATGCAAATTCCTATACTTTATCGACAGTTAAGCAGAAAGGCTTGATTGAATATTTTGTGAGTTTACAAACTATAGGTTGTGCAGACATGACTGCCAAACGTAGTATTTCTTTGATATAGGAAGTGTGGAATAAGATTTTGGTTTATGGCGATTGAACAGTTTGTAAGCTGATACTTAAGTTAATCCGAATAGCTTCAATTCGTGAATAAATGCCTTTAGTTGATCGGCTAACTTAGTACCCAATTTAGAGATCTCTATACTATTGGCATTGTCTGCGCGGGTAATGTTCTCGGTCTCCAGTGCCAGTTCAGAAAGTTGTTTCGCCTCCAGATTGCCAAAGACGGATTTCAACTTATGTGCAATTATGCCAAGCTCGCTTCTTTTTTCCGACTTGACCAGTCTTAGTATTTCGTCCGGTGTGTCGCTGTATTCTTTTATCGTTACTTTAAACATTCGTTCAATAAAGGATGAGCGCTTGAATCGTATAGCCAACGCCTTCCAGTCGATGTATTGATCTGCAGGTGTGGGTTTATCGCTACTATTGTTGATGATTTTGTCGATATCGAGCTCTTTCTCTAGCCGTTCAGGACTGTTGATTGCCACAGGTTTTAATGCCTGGTTAGCATATTTTAAAATGTGCTCATAGAGAAGGTCTTCATCAATTGGCTTTGTAATGTGGTCTACCATTCCAGCGTCTAGACATTTGTTTTTTTCTTCCATTAGCGCGTGTGCGGTTAGACCAATAATGGGCAGGTGTGGCGCCAACTGTTTTAGCTTCCTGGATGCCTCCAACCCATCCATTATTGGCATTTGGACATCCATCAAAACAAGGTTGAATGCGTTTTGACCGTTCTCAGAAACACAATCCAATACTTGTTGTCCATTTTCGGCAAAGGTTACGGTTGCTCCCTGCTGGTTCAAGATGTCTTCGAGTATGAGGCGATTAACCGCAACATCTTCAGCCGCAAGTATGTTTATGCCTTGCAGGAGCTTGCCGACTTCTGCTACGGTTTTCTTTTCTTCTAATGTCGGCGAATTTACTTGCTTAAGGGGCAGAGTCAGAGAAAAAGTACTACCCTCGTTTACAACGCTCTTAACTTCTATGTCACCGCCCATTGCCTGGGCCAGACGTTGGCTAATCACTAAGCCTAGACCGGTACCGCCAAATTCACGAGTGCTAGAAGAATCCGCTTGTTCAAATGGATGAAATAGCCTGGCTTGTTGTTCTTCAGTCATACCAATTCCGGTATCACTTACATCAAAGCGCGTATTGCTTCCTACACGGACAACGCGTAGTCTGACTTCTCCCACCTCGGTAAACTTGATGGCGTTTGATAATAGATTGACCAAAATCTGTCGGATGCGCTGCGAGTCTCCTTCTACCCATTCAACAATATCTGCAGGAACGTCGGTATAGAATTTCAGACCTTTTGCACTTGCAATTGTTTCCACAATTTCTGTCGTACTGCTGATGACACTTACCAATTTACACGCTTGTTTGTGAATACTGAGTTTCCCGGCTTCTATTTTGGAATAATCGAGTACATCGTTAATTACCCCTAGAAGATGTTGTCCGGAATTAAGTATCTGCTCAAAATAGCTCTCTGCGCCATTACAGTTTGCATTCTTACGCATTCCAATCTTAGACAAACCAATGACAGCATTAAGTGGGGTTCGAATCTCGTGGCTCATATTGGCCAGAAACTCACTCTTGGCTCTTGCCAATCTTTCTGCTTCCAAATTGGCGGCGCGCAGGACTTGCTCCGCCGCCTTTTCTTCAGAAACGTCACGTACAGTTGCCTGCAGGAATACCTCGCCAGAGGTCTCGACTCTAGTCAGTAGTACCGTGGCTGGAAATTCTTTTCCGTTGTGTCGACGGTGTTGCCACTCGAAGAAATTGCTGCCTTCTTGCATGGCCTTCAAAATCATTTCCCTGGCTTTTTCGTCCGACGAAATCCCATTCGGCTGTGTAGGTGGTGATAAGTCCCACGGACCAATGTTCACGAAATTTGTCTCATCATTGAGGTAAAAAAGATCGCGTGCTGCTGCGTTTCCTGATGTGAATTTCCAGGTTGGTGGAGCCAGTGTCAGGATGGCATCACGTGACTCGGAAAAGAGCAGGCGATAGCGTTCTTCTGCTGCGCGTAAATCGGTTTCTGCCGCCTTTCTTTCTGTAATGTCTTGAGAGACGCCTAAGGCAGCGATCAAGTTTTTCCTGTCATCGTATAAAAACTCGGCCTGTTCATGCAGCCATCTGATTTCTCCGTTGGCTAAGATTCGATGCTCCAGGTCGTAAGGGGCGCCATCGAGAGCATTCTCCCAGCATTGGAAGACATAGTTTCTGTCATCCGGATAGATACAGGTACCGAAGAACTCAAAATCAACTGGAATGTCTGAAGGAACACCGAATATTCGATATGTTTCTTCAGACCAGAAAATCTTCTGACTCTTCAAATCAACTCGCCAACTTCCCATGCGTCCGACAGTTTGAGCGCGAGATAAATCAGCCTCTTTTTCACGCAGAGACTCCTCCATGGTTTTTCGTTCTGTAATGTCCATCGTATAGGCAATCAAACCGCTAGGTTCACCTTGATCATCGTACAGAAGAGAAAGAGAAAGATGCGCTGGAAATTGCCTTCCGTTTGCATGTTTCATGTAGGTTTCCGTTTCCCATTGTCCAGTTGACTTCAGTTTCTGCACGGTCTTTTCAAAGTTAAAGTGGAGATCAGACTCGGGCGTGGTAATCAGATGAATGTGTTTGTCTTTAGCATTATCCGCGGTATATCCAAACAAAGTTGTCGAACCTTTGTTCCAACTGGTAATGATTCCATCTAAATTGGTGGTGAGTATCGAGTCATGCGTCTGATCAATGATATTTGCCTGTTGACGAACCATTGCGGTCTGTTCATTCACTAAATTCTGTAGCTGATTGCGATGACGCTCAAGTTCTGCCTCGGCTTGTATACGATCCGTGATATCAGTGGAAATACCACACAATGCGTAAATGCTGCCGTCTTCCTGCCTCAAGGGGAGTTTTACGGACAAGAAGGTTTTCGTTTTTCCAGTCTCCGTAATCGTGTTTGTCTCCTCCGTACGCAGTGTTTCTCCATTCACCAGCACGCGTATATCGTTTTCTCGAATTTTCTTTGACGTTTCGGCATCGAAGAACTTATCATCTCTAAAGCCGATAATCTCATCCATTTCGGCCTGCCAAATAGCACGGACCATACGATTGGCGAAAAGGTAACGTCCTTCAGTATCTTTCAGATAGATAAAGGCATCAACGCTGTCGAGTATAGTACGAAGTTTTTGCTCACTCTGACGCAGTGCCAGTTCCTGCGCCTGTGCTTCAGTCACATCTTCAAAGAATACGGCCATTTGGCCAGGAACCGTCTGAAATGCCTTGATGTCAAATGTGCCTCGATAGTTTTCGTCACTATAGGTAACTTGATTGTTTACATATTCTCCACCGTGACGGGCAATTTCTCTGTAACGACGCGGGATTTCAGTTTTTACCAATGGAGGATAGAGCTCCTCGTAACTTTTGCCAATCAGATGTTTGCTGTCTGTTTGTAGAATACGGTCAGCGGCAGGATTAGAAGACGTAAATACTAAATGGTCATTCTCCTCAAGCTGATAAATGTGCATACCCATGGGGGCGTTGTCCAGAATTGCGCGCGTGAAAGCATACTGTTGCTCTAATTGATCTGCATAGTGCCGGCTGGAATTGTAAAGTCGAGCGTTCGCTATTGCGAGAGCTGACATATTGGCATAGGTACCACAAACGTTTTTAGCTTCGTCACCCTCTAACAAGGTGTCACCTACTGTCGCGGCGATCATAACGCCCACAACTTCGTTGCCTACGTTCAGTGGCAGGTAAACAATAGATCGAAGATTGCGCATTTCTACTGCAATACGTTCCGCCGGAGACAGTTCTGACTTTCTCGCGTCAGGTAGAATAGCGACTTGTTTACTCTCAACGGCATGAAGTATGTGCGGGTGATCAGAAAGCGGCGCGTAGCGCATCACGTCTGGAAAATCTGGCGGCAGTGGTGGCTGCGTAGCCACCAACTCTAGCGTATTGTTTTCTAAAAGGTATACGGCAGTCGTACTCATTAAAGTTAAATCTGTAATACGTTCTGCCACAATTTGTAAAACTTCGCTCAAATTGAGCGTTGAGGCAATCTCCCGTCCTACCTCTAGTAGCGCAGTTTGTTCCTGCGCACGTTGTGCCAAAGCGTCGGAGGCACTCTTCGAAGCAGTAATATCCTGCAACGTTCCTCGTAAGAAATCTATCGACCCTTCAGTTCCCTTTGAGGGAATAGTTTCCATATGAACCCAACGTATTGTCTCGTTTGGCAGTATGATACGGTAATCAATAGAATAGGCCTCCCCGGTCTCAAGGGAGTGCTTTTCGGCTAGTTCCAACGCATGATTGTCTTCTGGATGTATTCTTGCGCGAAGCGTCTTGTAGTCGGGAGAAAATTCCTTTTCCCGATAACCAAGAATTCGATAGACTTCGTCAGACCAATAAGTCTCGCTAGTTTCCAAATTGAACCACCAGTTTCCTAGATGGGCAATCTTTTGTGCTTCGGCGAGAGATCTCTCGCTGAAGCGAAGTGACTCTTCTGCTCGCTTGCGAGCGGTAATGTCGCGCAAGGTAGTAACAATGTGAACTTCGCCATTGAGTGATATCGGACTAAGCCCGATTTCGCATGGAAACTCCAGGCCCTGCTTGGTAGCGGCCAATAGCGTAGGTATAGTTTTTCCCCGCTCGAATTCTATGTACTTGGGAGATGACAAAAACCTGGAGAGTACCTGTTTGTGGTCTTTATGAAAACGCTCAGGTATGAGAATTTCAATTGGTTGACCAAGCAACTGGACCTCGGTATACCCAAATAGAATTTCGGTTTTTGGATTGATACGAACGATAATTCCGTTTAGATCCACAAGCAGAATGGCATCCGGCGACGTATCAATAATCATTTTTGATTGCGCTTCGCTATCACGCAAACGCTGCTCAAGCGACTTTTGCTGACTGATATCGACGTGCGTGCCTACCATCCTCAACGGGTTTCCGTCGGTGTCTCTAACTATTATGCTGCGAGAAAGAATGTCAACCCAATGGCCGTCTTTATGCTTCATTCGGAACTCAACGACAAACCCATCCTGTTTTCCGTTTATGCAATCCTCTATTTGAGCCGTCGTTCGCTGCTTCCCATCTTCGTCAATTAGTTCTTCCCAAGTACTAAACGCATTCGTCAATTCGCTATCTTCGTAGCCAAGCATGGATTTCCAGCGAGGTGAGAAATAGACCGCATTCGTTGTTAGGTCCCAGTCCCAAATGCCATCATTGGTAGCTTGCATGGATAGGGTAAATCGGTTATTGCTCTCCCGCAAAGCCTGTTCGCTACGGTTTTTAAGCCGTCTTTCGCGGCGCAGTTGTTGATTGGTTGCAAAAAGCTGAATCAGTAAAATTCCAACTATTACCAAAGTCAAGGTAACGGAGATTATCCAATTTGAGTAACGTTGCCACAAATCATCTAAAGTAATGTCTGGTCGTATGTCGAAAGGCCTGACACGTAGTTCACGCATTAGTCTTTCAACTTCCGCATAATTGTCAGCCACTCTGAATCCATAAATTTCTAATGGGTGAAGAGTCGAGTGATTTGGCGGTATGGAAAGTAGAACAGCAGTCAGTCTCGCTCCCACCTCCTGTCGAACATGAGATGCCATGACGAGAACATCGTTTGAATATAGGCGCGTGGAGACAGCAAATGGGTAGCCAGCCAAATTTTGCTGGTTAATCACTTTTAGTTTGTCTAATCCGATATAGCCCATATCAGAAAGTCTTTCAAGTTCGCCGCCGGCCAGAAAACCTACGTCTATATCTTTTAGGAGTACACTCTTTATAACTGAGTCATTGGATGCTTCTTCGTAAAGTTCCAGTGTGAATTCGTTTTCGTTTATGTTGTTTTCGTAAAGGATATGTAGTGGAAGGTAGAGCGACCCAAGATGTCGTTCATTATCAACGCCAATCGTCTTTTCTTTTAAATCACTTAATGACTGGAGGTCATCGCGTTCTTTAAGTGCGATAATCGTTCCCCCCTTTGCAATTACAGGACGATCTTTGTACGAATCTGTAACCGTAGCAACAACCCGAGACAGGCTGTCAGACTGGGTAATTTGAAGAAACCGTGTTGGGTCTGACAGTACGAAATCCAATTCGTGTTGTCGCCATTGTGTAACGAGTTCTTCTTTAGCCAGTAGTCTGAACTCAAATGAGGTGTCATTCAGAATTTTCGTTAAGTAATCAGATAAAGGCATCCAGTGATCTATCGGCGTATGCTCCCTATATTCGCTCTGAACACCAATAACGATAGTTTTATTTGGTAGAGCGGAGACAACATGTGAATAACACGTCAGTAGTAGGACAAAAAAGTTAAGTGAATAGAAACGAATTGTGCTCATGTTTTTCTATCTAGTCCACGACAGGAATAAACTCGTCGTTCACGAAGCCTTTTAAGTCTAAAGGATCTTGTTCGGTACTATCTCTATACATAATGCTAACTAGAACATTGGAAGTTTTCTCGACGGTTCCATTATTATTTAGGTATGAAAGATTTGCTGTTTCATTGGGTATTTTCAGACCACGAAAAACATCCAGTACTTCGCTACCGCTTAAACCGAGGTGAGCTCCCATACGGTAAGCCGCATCCTGTGGATTGTTGCGGAAATGGTGAACCGCAGTAAAGTGTGATTTGATGAGTGATTTAAGTTCAGATATTTTTTGTCCACTAAGCATATTGGTTCTAACTGCAAGAACATCGAATACAAGCTCGGGAAACTGACGAGTGTCGATCAGTCTATAGGCGTGTAGCCGTTCTAATTCTGTCGATATCGGTTCATAGGTAATCAAAGTGTCAAAGCGCTGGTTTTTCCAGTCGTCTATGTGCTGGTCGACAGAGCTATTGACTGTGACCACGTCGAATTCGCTTAAGTGTGCGGCCTCGAGAAGTTTGTGTAACATCAGCGCGCCAAGCGCACTCTTCTCTACACCAATTCTGGCACCCCTAAGTTCGGATAAGTCTTTTAAACGAGTTCTTGAATAGACGGCATCTGCACCGGCTGATATGTCAAAGACAAGCACAATTTGAATGGGTATGCCTAGACTACGCGCGCGTAAAGCTTCGTCTAATGTTAAGGATGCGCCGTCAATTTCCCTGCGTTCCAGTTTTGAAAGCGTCTCGGTTGCCGACGTTGTTTCTATTAATTGAACTCCATTGTCGCCTAGCCATCCTTCTCTCTTAGCCAGAAACATGAATTCATAGCCTGGCCATTTATGGGCGCCTATACGAAGTTTTTCATGTGAGAAATCGCAACTGGAAATCAGATAGACGGAAAGAAAGATCAATAGATAGATTGGTAAAAAAGCTATTCTTACCAATGGCGTTTTTGTCACGTTTTTTCACCTTCACTATTTATCGTGGCAATAAGTTCCACAATTATTTCCATCCACAATGCTTGATCATCTTACATAGAGCACATCGTAAAATGTTACGATTCGTTACATTTAAAGCATGCTGAAAGAAAATCAATAGAGTTATCGTGCGCAGAGTGAGGCGTCTTTAGTTGTATCTACCGTTTGTATTGGTATAGCGAAAAGCTAAAGTATCAGCGGGTTCTAGGCCTGTGTTGAGTATAAAAATTAAATAGAAAGTAGGTTTTGTTGTGCTGGTATATTTTTACTCGGGCTTGAAATGTGTGCTATTGAAATTCGAGAGGTGTTGAAGCTATTAAGTACGAAAATCCCCGGGTTATAGAAAAAAGAGACGCTATAATTTCCCCGATGTCATTGTATAGTAGTGATCGGCTTGTACACAGTATGTAACTGCTGAGTTCCGACGTCCAAAGTATTTACCACACAAAACAGCACAAACGAGATGGTGTCCTTGCCGTCGATGAGAACGGTTTTCCGACAGATACCTCAAAAGAGACGCCTACATATAGGCTTGATCCCTTTCAAGGAAAGGGATGCCGACAAAAATAGTAATAATTAATTCATAAAACATCTCTATATTTCACCATCGATTGTCAAATCGTAGATAGCAAAAGACTGACCCTTCCCGACGTAGTATGTATTATGGGTGAGTCGCGTTGTGAATAGTTTAAAAGACGCACAAGCGATAGGGGAAAGCCGCTGGTGGGTGTTCCCGATAAAAAAAATGTTCCGTACATAATAAAATTTCAATAAATATTGTCTTGAAAATATGCAAGCGTGTCACTAGGATTAAGTGAACAATAATAAGTTCGAATCTGATTTGTGGGGAGGCCATGTAAGCATTCGCTGCCAGCCTCTGAGAGTTTTCAAAATTACATAAGTTGTACGCCGAGTCACAGATAATGATGGACGTTGGATGCTCCGTCGTGACCTGTCGTTTTTTTGGGATGGGAGTTCAACAATATGATAAAGAAAAACAACTTGCTGTATACATCGATCATTTTTACTGCTGTGTGCCTGCTTGCTGTTGTCCTCGGTGGTTGTGGGGAGAAGGTGCCCGCAGTAAAGCACACGAAGAGTGCGCTGACTAGTAAGTACAACCCAGAGGGTAAGCCGTTACAAATTGTTTCGCGCGCGACGGTTAGCCCAAATGACATTATACCCCCTGACCTGGTACCCAATCATGTTCGTGGCGCGCATCTATACGACGATCTCACCATTGAGGCAGGAAAAACAGGATTAGGAGACAATCCTCTGGCGGCATTCGCTGTAAATAATGCGGACCTGGCGGGTGACGAGGGTTGGAAGTGTAGTAGTTGTCATGGCTATGATTACGAGGGAAGAGAGTTTCTCGGGGGGGCTATGAACAATTTGCTCGAACTTAAGGAGGTTCGCGGAATTGATGAGCCATATGTATATGCGACGCTGACTAACGGATTTGAAATTCTGGTCAATGGAGCCGTGCAAAATGTACACAACTATTCGACCATACTGACCAATTTACAGCGCGCTGATCTGGGCGACTTTACCGCGGAAGAGACATTCGATACACATGTATTTCTGAAAGCGGCTGCAGGTGGCACCGTCGTTAACGGTATGGAGCTAATGGCTTATGGCGGCGAAATCTGGAATGGACAGGTTCAACCGCTGCCGCCACTCGACGGCGGTAATGGTTCTTTACGCGACGTTCAGGGCAATGCCTTCGATTGTGCGACATGTCACAATGGGGGATCGGCGATTACCGATGCTCAGGTCCATCAGTTGGCGAAAACCGATCCCTGGTTTTATTTCTACCGCGTGCTGTGGGGCTCGCCAAGAGCGGGTTCACTGCCTATGATCGGTGATCAGACGGTGATGCCAGGCTTGTTCGAAATCATCAAGGTCAATCCGCTCTACTTCGGGGAACCCGAGGATGGTGCCGCCGTATTGGCGTACTCGCAAATGCAATAATAAAATGATCGAGTCAACTTTATCACTACTGCCTCCAGTCTGTTTTGATTTGGTCGGGCTGAATCAGTCTTGCTCCTGGCTAAGTGTCGGGAGCAGGGGCAGCTTAATGAGATTCGCATAGATGATCTGAGATACTGTCCTTGTCGATTATCGAATCGCTTGGCGAACAGGCTTAACACCAACTCGCCTGATTTTCCGCGTGCGTCATCAACTCCTGAATATTGGCTTCGATCACACGATAGCCCACATTGCCGTAGATGATCTGTCTTCCTTCGTTGAGTATCAACGTCGGACTGCCGTTCACGGAAAACTGATCCTGTAGTTGACGATCACGTTCCAGCGCTGAGAATGCCTGACCGGAATTGATACATGCCTCGATCTCGTCGCAAGGCAAGCCCAATTCTTCGGCGACGGTGAGTTGCACGTTTAACTGGCTGATGTCTTTCAAATCGCGAAAAAATGCCAGACGTAAATGCCACAACAAGGCCTCGACGGGAGAAACCCCCTGATGCCCGCTCTGGATGTTTTCCAGAACGCCTTTGCTTTGCAGTATTTGCGCGGCCTTTACAAACAGGTGACAACTACCTGAACTGCTAGGCTGGTTTCCTACCCAGACATCAGGATGTACTTCGATATGTGGAAAGCGTTTGGCAACATCTCGGACGACTTTGTTATAACCAACAACGCCGTCCTTGTCTTTCCAGCTGGTTTCAATTTTGGCATCGACAGAACCAAATACCTGTAAAAAGTGATAATCAATGTCGATGTGGGCACCGAATTTATCTTTAAGCTCATCAATTCTTCTCTGTGCGAGATAGGCCCAGATACACAAGATGTCAGAAAAATAGATAACCGAAATTTTGTCTGTAGAGTCCATGGTGATTGCTCACGTCTTCATTTGTCAGATGCGCTGAAAGAAAAATGTCTCGTATTTAAATCCGTGCCTTAACTTTTATTGGGATGCGAAAATGCACCATGCCATACAGCGAGGAAACATACCAGGTGGACTTGCTGCCAAAAAATGTCTGAGGGATATAGGCATCGTGCTGACTGCCAGCCTCCAATATCAAATAGCGGTTGAATAAGGGGATGCTCAGGTTGACTCCACCACGCAGTGCGGGGCGGATAAAATGTACAGTATCCTGCGATAGTTCGTCGTGATAGTACATATAGCTGGCAATCACGCCTGCGCCTACGCCAACTTTTAGAAATCCCAAACCCACTTGCAGGCGAGGCACAATTCCCCAGGTAGCACCGAAAGCGGTTTTTTGGCCATCATTGGGATGAATGAATAATGATTTGGGTATTGCCCAATGTCCCACCGATACCTCATCGAGTTTGCCCGCAGCCTTGCGAAACTTTGCAGGAACCTTTCGCTCGTATTTTTTCAGCGTATCCTTGTCGATAACCGCCTGCAGGGATAGTTCACTACCGTATACCAGCGCAGATTTATTGTCGTATGCGTTGTGAAAATTGTATTGAGTGAGGCCAAAACCCACATTGGCACGGATGGGGATTTCATCGGCTTGTACAGATGAAAAGAAAAAAGCCAGCGGAATAAAGACAAATACCCATACGAAGTTTTTCATAGCAGCGCCTCGTCTAGTGTAGAGGTGAACAGAGGGTAGGGCAGGTAAATTTAGTGACTGCCCTTGAAATAGCAAAAATCACCCTTATACCCGGGGGGCGGACCAACCTTAACATCGGTTTTCAACAATTTAAAGTGTGAGTTTACAAGTGCAAACATTTCAACTTTCCTCGGATTTGCCCCGCCGGCGGGCGCGTATCGTCCAATTTACTGAACACAAGCTGCTTGAACGGTTCATTATTGGCGTCATCATTTTAAATGCCGTCACTTTGGGACTGGAAACCGACGCCGATATCATGAAGCATTATGGAAGCATGGTTCATGCCCTGGACGTCACGGCCTTGGGCATTTTCGTCGTCGAAATTACCCTGCGTTTGCTTGGGCATGGATGGCGATTTTTTCGAGATCCGTGGAGTGTTTTTGATTTTGTAGTGGTTGCTATAGCCCTGGTCCCCGCAAGTGATCAGTTCTCGGTGCTGCGTTCGTTGCGTATTTTGCGTGTCTTACGTTTACTGTCTATCGTGCCACAAATGCGCAAAGTGGTGTCGGCGCTGTTGTCTGCTATACCCGGCCTGAGTTCTATTATTCTGGTGCTGCTGCTGATCTATTATGTATTCGCGGTGATGGCAACCAATCTTTTCGGCGAGGCCTTCCCCGAATGGTTTGGCTCGATAGCCAGTTCCATGTATACCTTGTTTCAGGTGATGACATTGGAAAGCTGGTCGATGGGAATCGTGCGGCCGATCATGGAAAAATTTCCCTATGCCTGGCTGTTTTTCGTACCGTATATCTTGATTGCGACGTTCACCATGTTAAACCTGTTTATCGCGATTATTGTGAACGCTATGCAGTCTCAAACGGAAAAAGAAACAGAAACTCTGGTACAAACAGTGGAAACCGAGACGCGCTGTGTCGATGAAAACCTGTCCGGTCAATTGGAAAGAATACAAGCAGAACTTGGGCAGATGAGGGCCTTGCTTGAGGCAACTCATCAGCAAATACAAAATAAGACTAAAAACGATTAAGAATTTTCGGCAGGAATACGCGTGTTAAAACGCGTAGGTGTAGTACAACTACATCCAGCCGAATTTTCCCCAGTCCTGATTTTTCTTTTTGATGACAAACTGAGACGTTTTCCAATCCTTGCCGGGAATAGTTGTTTCGTTTTGGTCATTGATCAGATGATCGATAGTGACGCGTACCATGGCAGTATCAGAGGTTAGCTCGAGACTGGAAATTGAAATTTCCACAGTGTTAAATTTGGAAAACAGACTCTTTAAAAACGCCTCCTGTCTTGGCGTTAGATCAATTAGCTGTTTTAACTCATCAAGATCACGGTGTTCATAGGCTTTTTCAAATTGTTGAAGCCTTGCGCTAATCGTATTGTAGTCCCGTTCAGTGGGTTTGGCTGGCCTGGACGTTTGTCTTTGTGTTTCCTGCGACTGTTCCTGCTCCAGTTTTTTCTGGTTTGCCAGGGCAACAGCGCTGGCACTTTGTGCCTTGCGGAATAGCTTTTTGGCTTCATCCATCTCCGATTTGGCGTCGGTCAGATAGCCCATCGCATCGGCATAACGTCGCGCGCCAAAAGAGCGTTCGGCAGCTCGCGCTGTTTGTTCAGCATTGTCCATAGCAGTTTCAGCGGCATTCCAGTGATTGCTAGCCAAAGTCTTCGCGTTTAATTTTCCGGCGCTATCGCGAGATTTTTCAGCCGTTTTACGAAGTTTGTCAAAAGCTGCAACCTCACGAGAAAATTCAGTTTCATACAATTGCGCAGTCTTATTCGTTACGACATTTAGGGCTTCAACAACAATTTTCTGTTGCGCGATGGCCTTTCGGAAATTATCCGCGGCAACGGCGAAATCGCCTGATTTAATACTGGCGTCGGCTGCCTCACGCAATCCATTCGCTTGTTCATGCTCTTTTTTTGCAACGCTGAGTTCTGCAATATCCCAATTTTTTTCTTTGTACTTATCCGTTTCAGCCAGGCGCCTCTCCAGTTCAGTTTGCAAACGTGAACTCTCGTTCGCCAGAGAACGTGCTTCGTTTTGTTGCGTATTGGATGCGACAGGCGCCGGTTCAGTCCGGATGATTTCTGCTACGGGTTTCGGAGACGAATCTTTCCCGTTTTGATCCTGAAATAGCAGCACGCCACCACCAATCACCGCAATGGCGAGAGCCGAAGCAGCAATAGCGGCGACAGGTACTCCCGATTTTTTTGTCGGGACACTATTAACAACTGACGAAGGAGTTTTGGCAGCTGGTTTCTGTGGCGCTAAAACGGTATGGTCTTCCACAACGCGTGCACCCGCTTGAAATATGGGATTAACTACTGTCGCAGAAGAATCATCAATAGTTGCGGCGTCTTCCATCTGTGTCGGCTGTGTCTGAGCGCTACTATGATGAAACAGAATATTGGTTTTGTCCTGATCGAATCCGGACTTGATTTGATTTAGGGCCGCGACCAGTAATTCCGTACTTCCAATGCGGCGCGAAGCATCTTTCTCCACCATACTGGAAATCAAATCTTTGATGTCCTGCGGCGTATGTGTGGGGAATTCAATATTGAGTGCTTTGTCTTTGCTATAGAGTTCGTGCAGCACCTGAGTCGAGGACATATTATCAAACGGAGTTTTACCACTGATCATTTGATAGAAAACTATGCCCAGGGAATAAATGTCAGAGCGAGAATCGACTTCCTGGCCAAAGGCCTGTTCGGGCGACATATAACGTGGTGTACCGATCACTTGCCCAACCATCGTGAGATTGGCTTCATCCGCGGCGGCAACAATACCGAAATCTGTTAGCTTCACCTTGCCATTTTTGTCGAGCATGATGTTCTGCGGCTTGATATCGCGATGCACAATACCAAATTGATGAGCGTATTCCAGCCCTTTTGCCGTTTGCAGGGCGATATCGACCGCAGTTTCCAAAGACAGGTGGTCGCTACTACTCAATCTTTCATATAAGGATTCGCCATCGACGAATTCCATTACGATGTAATGACGGTTTTCCTCTTCGATGATGTCGTAAATACTGACGATGTTTTCGTGATTGAGTTTTGCCAGCGCTTTGGCTTCGCGCAGAAAACGCTTACGGAAATTGGGTTCCTCACTGTAATGCGCGTGTAAGGCCTTGATCGCCGTGTCTCTGTCCAGGGCGGTATGATGTGCGAGATAGACGACACCGAACGCCCCACGGGCGATCTCGTGTTTTATTTTGTATTTATTAGCGAGTATATCTGGCGCTTCCATCGAGTTTAATCCGGTTTATCCAATAGATAGATTGCTTTAAAACACCTTGCCGATTTCAAGTCCGAGACCGGCATAGGTGTCCAGATACGAGCCACCCGTAAAATAGCCGGTATTTGTAAGCTGTGATCTTGCGGTCAAGCCGACGTTAAAGCCATTTTTCAGGAGGTAAACAAGGCCAACGCTAAGTCCGCCGCTATAACCTGAGCCGCTATTGCTCAACAATGTTGTCGAATAACTGGATGTCAGATAATAGGCTTTTACATCACCCTTTACGACGAGATTGCTGCGTAGAGGGTAGCTGATAGCGGCGCCGACGCCAAAGTGATTGAGCTTTTCCAGCGATGTCAGGGTAGACGGTTGCGTACGACTATAATCCTGTGTGCGGTAGCGATAACCGACGAATCCAGACAATATAGGCGTGACCCGATATCCGGCCTGTATTTCGATATCCTGTGATTCCTGGTTGCCCTGACTCGTACCGGAATAACTATCACCGCCCAACTTGTACCGCGCACCGGCATAATAACGATCAAACCCGTATAAAAAGGCAAGCCCAACACGATAACCACTACTATCGCCACGACGCTCGTCATCTTTGAACGCCTGCACATAATCAGAACTCAAGCCGGCCAATACATATGCCGAGGCGGCATTTGCGTTTGCCATCAAGAGTAATCCGAGACAAATTTTCCACCAGTTATTCATACAGGTTTACTCCTTTTTCACGCATCATAATCCAGGCATCCACACCATCGGAAAATCGATGGAGTCGATGGGTTGGTCAGGTTTGACGACAGGTGTATCTAATTCGAGGGCCGAACTTACCGGGTCTTTTTCGGCGCTATTCGTTTTAGCCAGTGTTTCCGTCTCCCCGTTCTTGATTGCCAGATCTGATAGCAAACGTCGCAAAGGGGAAAATTCGAGTCCTTTTAGTTTTTTGTTACCAACCTTATCGTCGGCTTCAAAGTAGTATTCGATACGCTCACCTGAGATGGCGTTCGAGGGAATGCGCACGATGTAAACATCCTGGCCACGATCATTATCGAGGCTCATAGGACGGGAACGGTATTTATTGCTATTCGAATCCCGGAAGTAAATGGTCACGGAATTGACGCTAAACTCGTCAGTGACTTTTGCGCTGACCATCACATTGCCTTGCTTGTCTCGGCTGATATCGGTGTCCGTATTGTGCAGGATATCCGGTGCTTCAAAGTCATTATTTGTGGAAATTTCAATCGAATCTCGGGCAAATCCGGCATTCGTCAAAAAGAGGCTCAAACAGAAAGCGATGCCGGTAAACTGGTGTTTTCTTGAAATTGACATAGGTCGACTCCGTTCGATACTCGCGCGTTCACGATGAAGACTCGTTAAAGTGCCCATTTTCGCGTTGTTTAGGCGTGAATTATTATAACTGATCACAGGTTGCTGGCTAGCTTTTGATTTCGCCACGGAATCAACCATATGCGAGGAGATATTGAAACGCAGTGAGCTAGCTCACAAGGAATAGCGGGTTTTCAGTGGTTGATGGTAGCCAGTAGCGGATCAGGCCGCTTTCCATGGCAGGCCGGCAAGGTAGCGGACACCTATTTTGTAACCCGTGCGTTCCGCGTCACGGTAGTAGCTGGCGTGAAGGACATCGGCATTGTCTATCATGGCGATTTCACCCGTGCCTTCCGGCAAATTCCATTTCTGCTCCAGAATGATGTCACCGAGCAAATCCTCAGAGATTTCATCGGCGAATAACTGGCTGGAGTTGGTTTGTCCTTTGTCGATGCCCCAGTGGAGTTTTCCCTCTTTGATACCCTGCAGATAGGCCGTGATATTGGGAATAAACAGGGTGGAAGCCGTGCGCGGATGGCGTTGTTCCTCATCAAGAGGGTCGCGTGTGTACAGTGAATACCGGGTTTCCTGGTTGGCGCTGCGATCAATGTGAAATTGCAAATGGGGAAAGCGATTACGATGCCCCTCATTGCGGATTGTCTGGTTGTGATAAACGTTTTGCAGTACTACCAGGCCGACCTGTTTGATCAGTTCGCATAGGCCTTTTTCGATGGTGTTGTTCTGGTAAAGTTGCACTTCCTGAGCTGTTTCAAACTTAATTTTGACGCCAAAGTGTTGAAATGGTTGATGTAACCCTGTTTGAACGCAGACTTGCTCAAGACTTGCGGGCAGGATATTGCGATAGTGCTGGTTCAGACGGTTACGGTAGTCGGGTATGACAAGCGCGGCGGTGTAATCCTGTCCGCCCAGGTTACCGCGCAGAACCTGCCCAGGCTTTGCCAATAGCTGATCTAGCCAATTCTTGTCGAAAGTGATCTGTGTTGCCATTGCCTGTCCAATGCAAAGCCTGAATGTCTTAATCGTATCGGCAGTGAAGGCGATAGGCTTGAATTATCCTCAATTAATCAAAAGCTTATCTTTTCTGACGTTTTGCTGACAAAAGCCGTTTCGCAGTGTGTTTGGGCTTGTTTGGTGGGTGTGCGAGGCGTCCTGTCGCTCTGGGTTTTGAGCGAATTTTCCCCAGCAATGCCGCTCCAGGCTCGACCTCGTGGTATGTCCCTGGCGCAATATCTTCGATGGTCCAGTCGCCGATGGCATAACGAATTAGGCGCAAAGTAGGAAAACCTACCGCCGCCGTCATGCGTCTGACCTGGCGATTTCGACCCTCATCAATGACCAGGCGTAGCCACGATGTCGGGATGTCTTTGCGAAAACGAACCGGCGGATCACGCTCCCAGACCGTCGGTTCAGACATCAGATCTGCGGCAATTGCCCGCGCTGGTCCATCGTTAAGTTCGACGCCTGTTCGCAGCTTTTGGCAGGCAATTTCGTCAATTTCACGCTCAACCTGGACCCAATAAGTCTTGGCCAGTTTGTGCTTGGGGTGGCTGATCACATGCTGTAGCTGCCCGTCATCGGTGAGCAATAACAAGCCCTCGCTATCCCGGTCCAAACGCCCAGCCGGGTAAAACCCCTGAAGTGGAATGTAGTCCGCCAATGTCTTTCTTTTTTCACTATCAGTGAACTGACTAAGCACATCGAAAGGTTTGTTGAGTAATATGAGACGCGTCATACAGTGTATTTTAACCAGCAAATAAATACTTTATTTAATTAAAAAAAATCGAAAATAAAACATGCAATTCGGGGGTGTTAAGTGTATAATTCGCCATCTTTTTGACTTTCGGTTCTCGTCTGCAGTTATTCGAACACCCTAAGCATCCCCGTTTTCCCAGGAGTTATTAATGGCAGTTCCAGCATCCGCGATCTCCGGTTTTCGCGAGTTATCCCTTATTGAGCCGGTACTTAGAGCCCTCGACGATGTAGGCTATGAGTCCCCTTCACCTATCCAGGCGCGTACCATCCCTTTTATTTTGGATGGCCGAGATGTGCTGGGACAGGCCCAAACCGGAACCGGAAAAACTGCCGCTTTCGCGCTTCCTATTTTATCCCGAATTGATCTTAGTCAGACCAAGCCACAGGTGCTGGTGTTGGCGCCTACCCGCGAGCTGGCCATCCAGGTTGCAGAAGCCTTCCAGAAATACGCGGTGCATATGAAAGGTTTTCATGTGCTGCCAATTTATGGCGGTGCTGAATACGGTAGCCAGATTCGCGCCTTGAAGCGCGGGGTTCACGTCGTGGTAGGTACTCCCGGACGCGTCATGGATCACATGCGCAAAGGGACGTTGACGCTCGAAAACTTGTCCTGTCTGGTACTTGATGAGGCCGACGAGATGTTACGCATGGGTTTCATCGACGACGTCGAATGGGTATTGGAACAGACGCCTGAAGAGCGCCAGATTGCGCTGTTTTCGGCCACTATGCCCAAAGAGATTCGTCGCATTGCGCAAAAACACCTGGATCAGCCGGAAGAAATCACCATACAGGTCAAGACTTCTACCGCTGAAACCATACGCCAACGTTACTGGCCAGTCAGCGGCGTGCATAAGCTCGATGCGTTGACGCGTATCCTTGAAGTCGAGCCTTTCGACGGCATGATTATTTTTGTACGCACCAAGACCGAAACCGTGGAACTGGCTGAAAAACTGGAAGCGCGTGGTTTTGCTGCCGCTCCTCTCAATGGTGACATTCCGCAAAATCTGCGTGAACGCACTGTTGGCCAGCTCAAGGCGGGTAAGCTGGATATCCTGGTTGCCACCGATGTGGTTGCCCGTGGTCTGGACGTTGAGCGTATCAGCCATGTTATTAACTACGATATTCCTTACGATACTGAATCCTATGTACACCGCATTGGCCGTACTGGCCGCGCCGGTCGTAGTGGCGACGCGATCTTGTTTGTTGCACCACGTGAACGCAATTTGTTGCGCAATATCGAACGCGCCACACGTCAGAAAATCGAAGTGATGGAATTGCCAACCACTGAAGTTATCAATGACAAACGTGTGGGTGATTTTTTTCAACGCATCACCGATACCCTGGCGCTTGATGATTCGAATGAATATCTGTCGCTACTGGAAAAATACCAGAACGAACATAATATCCCGGCGCTGGAAGTGGCTGCCGCATTAGCCAAGCTGTTGTATGCAGACTCACCTTTGTTGTTGAAGAAGGATGCAAAACCGAAAGTCCATCATCAGGATTTCCGTGAACGTGGCAACGACAAGAACAAAGACCGCGGTCCGAAAAAAGATAAACGTCGTGATGCCCGTCGTGATGGCGATGTCGATATGGAATCTTTCCGTATCGAAGTCGGTACACGTCATAAGGTATCTCCTGGAAACATTGTTGGCGCGATTGCTAATGAAGCGGGTCTCGACAGTGAATTTATCGGGCGTATCAAGGTGTTTGAAGATCACAGTCTGGTGGATTTACCTGCCGGTATGCCGAATGATGTTTTTCAAACACTGAAGCGTGTTCGCGTTGTTAATCGACCGCTGAACATTAGTCGCGTCAAAGATAATCCTCGCCCAAACAAGGCTAAGAAAACGTATAAACCAAAGAAAGAAAGCGCTCGTTAGAGCGCTTTTTTTTTGTGGGTTGGTTGCGAATAAGTCTTGTCGCAACTTCAATCTCCTCTTCCCCTGAAATCAAACTTTACATACTATGGCGGGTGATTCCACTCACTTAGCAGGCAGGTATGTCCTCAAAACACCCTTCGATACGCGAAATGTTTTCCGGCTTGATCAAAGCGCCATCGGTCAGCAGCGTTAGCCCGGAATTTGACCAAACCAATCGTCCCGTTGTGGATTTACTCGCCAATTGGCTAGACGGTTTGGGTTTCGAAGTGGAAATTTTGCCCCTGCCAAAACAGCCACACAAAGCCAACTTGATTGCCACTCTGGGTAAAGGTCCGGGAGGACTGGTGCTGTCCGGGCATACGGATACGGTTCCCTTTGATGAACAACAATGGAGTGATGATCCATTCAAACTGGTAGAGCGGGATAATCGTTTTTATGGTTTAGGCATTGCCGATATGAAAGGCTTTTTCGCACTGGCGATAGAAGCGGCGGTGCAGTTTGATCCCAAGCGGTACAAACAGCCGCTGATTATTCTCGCCACCGCCGATGAAGAGAGTTCCATGGAAGGGGCCAAGATGCTGGTGGAACTAGGTCGCCCCAAAGCACGTTACGCGGTGATTGGTGAGCCGACAGGCTTGCGCCCGGTGAATATGCACAAAGGCATCATCATGGAATCGGTGCATGTGCATGGACATGCAGGGCATTCGAGCAACCCGGCGCTTGGGGCAAATGCGATTGAAGGCGTACACGACGTAATTAAATCGCTCCTGGATTGGCGTAGTCACTTACAGGAAAACAATATCGATCGCCGTTTCGAAGTACCCGTGCCGACACTCAATCTTGGTTTGATCAGTGGTGGCGACAACCCCAATCGCATTTGCTCTCACGCACAGGTGCATTTTGATCTGCGGATGTTGCCGGGGATGAGTATCGACTTGCTACGCCACGATATTGATAAGCAATTAGAAGTCTTGTTCAAGGATTCCAAGCTCAGTGCCTCAAGGGAAATCCTCAGCGACGGCACACCGCCTATGCACACACCTGTGGATTCACCTTTAGTCGGTGCGCTGGAAAAACTCACCGGTCACGCCAGCGAAGCCGTAGCCTTTTGCACCGAAGGTCCGTATTTGAATGAGATCGGCATGGATACGGTAATTATGGGGCCGGGGGATATTGCCCAGGCGCATCAGCCGGATGAGTATTTGGATGCGTCCCGCATTACACCGACGGTGGAAATTTTGAAGGGCTTGATACAGCAATTTTGTTTGACGGATAGAAATTAGTTTTCAATTCTTGCCTAAGGCTGTTTGGTGTTCGGTTTGTGGCATTTGTTTTAATATCTTATATAAACAATGAATTGCTATTGAATGTTAAAGTAAATAATAGCCAAATAAGCAGTTTCCCACATGGGTATGGGCATTGTCATACCCAAGCCCCCCTGGGTAGAATGGACCCATAAAAATCAAGGCTCAATGTGAGTTGCTTCACAAGCATTTCGCGGTTCTGCGGCACATAATGACGCAAGATCGAAATCGAAGGACAAAAACGGAATTGTTGACTATGGATATCAATGTCTTGACGCCATATTTACCGAAAACAAAGTTCTCACTCACTGTTCTGCCAGGGAAGGGTCGTTAAATGCCATTTACTCAGGATTCACGTTTACTGTCACTGACCACTCCCCTAGGAGCCAATGCCTTAATACCGGTATCTTTTTCAGGCGCTGAACACATCTCACAGCCCTTTGCCTTTACCCTGGAAATGATTTCGGAAGACAGCGCCATCAAGGCCAAAGACATCATTGGACAGGCGGTAGATGTGGGGATACGACTTGATGACGGCAGTCAACGCCAGTTCAACGGAATTGTCAGTCGCTTTGTTGCAGGCGAGCGGCATTCTTCAGGGTTGCGTAGCTATTTCGCAGAGCTGGTACCCTGGTTTCAGTTGTTAACGCTCTATAACGATTGTCGAATTTTTCAGGCCAAGAATGCCAAGGCGATTATCGAAGAAGTTTTTCAATCGCGCGGTTTCAGCGATTTCGAAATCAACACCACGCGTTCCTTTCGTGACCGTGAGTATACCGTTCAATATCGCGAATCTGATTTCGCATTCGTATGCCGATTGATGGAAGAAGAAGGGATTTACTATTTCTTCAAGCATGAGTCTGGTAAACACACCATGGTGTTAGGCGACGCCAATAGTACCTTCAGTGCCTGCCCGGAAGCCAATGCGCGTTATATCGAATCCGGTGCCAATGAAAACCATCTTTATGATTGGTCGCAACAGTTTGAATTAATCCCAGGTAAGTGGGTGCAACAGGATTACAACTTCACCAAGCCAAGTACGAATTTAATGACGAATACGTCAACGGTTGTTGACGCACCTGAGATCAAAGATTTCGAACAGTATGATTATCCTGGTTTGTACGCCGCTAAAGGTGATGGAGATGGCCTGACTCGTGTGCGAATGGAAGAGGAAGAGGCGCAATACAATATCGTTACGGCTGCCGGTAACTATCGTAGCTTTTGCGCTGGCGGAACGTTTACACTGGATGAACACAGTATCGATTCGGAAACCGGTAAGAGTTATCTCATTACTTCGATTTCCCATCACGCACGTGACAATAGCTTTGAGTTGAATCAGGGCGGCGGTCATCAGTACCAAAACAGTTTTCAGTGTATTCCCGATTCGGTTGTATTCCGTCCACGCAGTGTGACGCCAAAGCCGGTTGTTAAAGGTCCGCAAACTGCGCTTGTGGTTGGTCCTTCTGGCGAAGAGATCCACGTCGATGAATATGGTCGCATCAAGGTCCAGTTTCACTGGGACCGCGTTGGAGAGAAAAACGAAAACAGTTCCTGCTGGTTGCGCGTGTCGCAACAATGGGCGGGTAAAAAGTGGGGCGCGATTTTCACACCACGTATCGGACACGAAGTTATTGTCAGTTTTCTCGAGGGTGACCCGGATCAACCGATAGTCACTGGTAGCGTATACAATGCTGAGAACATGCCTCCGTATGATTTGCCTGCGAATAAAACCCAGAGCGGTTGGAAGACACGTTCAAGCAAAGATGGTGGAACCTCTAACTACAACGAGATTCGTTTCGAAGATAAGAAGGGTAGTGAAGAGCTGTATATTCACGCCGAGAAAGATCAGAACAATGTTGTTGAGAATGATGAGACTACCGAAGTCGGGAATGATCGGACTGAGAACGTCGCCAAGAATGAAACGATTACGATTGGTGATAATCGTACCGAGTCGGTAGGGAAGAATGAGAGTATTTCGATTGGGGAGAATCGGAGTGAGGATGTCGGTAAGAATGAAACCGTTAGCATCGGTGAAAACCAAACACTAAGCGTCGGCAAGAATCGCACGGTTGACGTTGGCAAAAACGAAACAATAAGCATTGGTGATAGCCAGACAATCTCTGTCGCTAAGGATCAAAACGAAGACATAGGTAAGGCGGTGTCTTTGACCATAGGTGACAAGCGTACTACCCAAGTTGGTAAGGACGACATGCTTGACGTTGGCAAGAAATACACCTTGGTTGCCGCCGATGAGATTACGCTGAAAACAGGCAAGGCCAGCATCGTCATGAAAAAAGACGGCACGATTACCATCAAGGGTAAAGACATCAAGATCGAAGGCACGGGTAAGATCAATGTCAAGGCATCTAAAGATGTGGTGCTCAAAGGCAGCAAGGTATTGGCAAACTAATGATGAAAGAAGACATACAACACGAAGCCCTGGTCGTGGAGCAAGAGGAAGCTCAGGAAACCGGCGTTTCTCTGGATGAATTGCTAAACGATTCAAATGTGCGATCTCAAATGAATCCCCTGCACGGTGTGTATACGCTACCTTTGTTTTTTGATGAAGAACACCAGATATTTTGTATTCAGCATCCCTACCGCGAAGACTACGCCATCCCTGTTGAGCGTACTACGGTACCGATCTCGATGAATGATGCAGGCAAAGAAGTTCTCATTGCCTTTAACGGTGGCGATATCTATCAACCCATTATTACCGGAAAAGTGCGCGCACTCACACCAGAGGTTGGCGAAGTAGACATGAGTCAGGAACAGGCTGTGAGTGTTGGCCTAGACAATCAGGAAAAGCTGGTATTCAAGGCTGACAAGGAAATCATATTACAGTGCGGAAAGTCGAGCATACATCTGACCCGCGCCGGAAAAGTCTTGATCCGTGGTGAATACATACTCAGCCGTTCCAGTGGCGTAAACAAAATTAGGGGCGGCTCGGTACAGCTGAATTAATCATGTTACAACTCAAGAACGAAAGCCCCTTTGCCCCCGCGATTACGCTCTTTGCCGATGAGAACGGTGTCGATGCCTTGTATGTCGTCATCAAGGCCACGTTTACCTATAACGGTGTGATTTCCATTGCCGAAGAACAAATACCTCCGCAAATGGAAGACGAGTTTTGGGGTGAGCCGGTAGAGTCGAGTATCAAGTATGCTTCGGAAATGCATCTCACTAAGCCGAGCACCGATATCATCGTCATCGGCCACGCCTATGCACCTCCGGGGAAGAAAGTGCAACAAATGGATTGCGGTATCAAGGTAGGTAACTATGCCAAGGCCTTGCGTGTGTTTGGTGACCGTTATTGGCAAGGCATGCAAATCAGTGAGCCTGAGCCCTTCGACAAAATGCCCTTGATTTATGAAAACGCCTTTGGTGGTGCCTACATCACTCATGAGAAAAACGACAAGGGAGAGAAGGTCGAGAAGCACATGCTGCATGAGATCAACCCCGTCGGACGCGGCTATCGCAAGCTTGGCAAGGAAGCGGTTAATGGCGAAAAGCTGCCCAATATTGAAGACCCGAGAAAGTTGATCAAACTTCCGGGCGATAAACCGCCACCAGCGGGAATGGGATTTCTTTCGCCAACCTGGAAGCCGCGTGTTGAATTCGCCGGCACCTATGACGAAGCCTGGCAAAAAAGTCGTGCGCCATATCTGCCGAAAGATTTTGATAATCGTTTTTTCAACGCCGCCGCGCCAGAGTTGACCTGTAAAGAATATCTCAAGGGTGGCGAGATGGTGATGATGATTGGTCTTTCGCCGGACGGTCCAAAAAAGTTTGCTCTACCAGTGGTGAATCTTGATTGTGCGGTAAAGATTGCCGGTGGCACCGAAAAACCAGACACCAATCTGGAAACAATCGTGTTCGAACCGGATGAATCACGATTCTGTATGACCTGGCGTGCAAAAGTCTCGTGCGATAAAAAGGCGCTGAAGATTAGTGAAGTTCGTGTGCAGGCTAACGTGGATGGAATGGAAACACCTAAGAAACACGATCACGAACACAAGCATGAGGCCGTCGCGTAATGGCACTACAGGCACCGACAAAACCTGTCTATCTCAAGGCCGCGGGCATCGTGACTCCGGTGGGTTTAACCACAGAACAAACAGCTGCCGCCGTACGTGCCGGAATCAGTGCCTATTACGAAAGTTCTGTTTACAACAAACGCTTTGAGCCCATGACCATGGCTTTGTTGCCTGAAGATGTAATACCTCCACTGGATGATGCGGTTGCAGGTGATGCCCCAGGTTTGACTTCGCGTCAGATTCGAATGATTCGTCTTGCACATATGGCATTTGATGATCTGGCAGGTAAGTTCGACAAGCTTGATGGTTTACCACTGATTTTGGCCGGTCCTGAAACATTACCGGAAATGAACGAAGCCTGTCATGAAGATATGATCAAACATATCGGTATGCAAACCGGTATTGGTTTTCACGAAGAACACAGCGCGTTAATACCTAAGGGCAGAGCGGCAGGCGTACGCGCCTTGTACTATGCCATGGCCTATGTCGAAGCGGGCTTGAGTCAGTACGCGATTGTGGGCGGCGTGGATAGTTGGTTAGATTTGTATTTGCTCGGTACGCTCGATATGCAAGACCGCATATTGGCAAATGGAGTGATGGATGGATTTGCGCCGGGTGAAGGTGCAGGCTTTCTGGTGATTTCAAGTCAACCTGAAACATTTCAGGAAAGTGGAAAACAAATTATGTTGTATCCGCCAGGGATCGCAAAAGAACCCGGACATCGTTTCAGTGACAAACCCTATCAGGGCGACGGGCTGGCGCAATCGGTTTCACTCGCATTACAAAACGCCGCTCTTCCGCCAGTCAAAACCATTATCGCCAGTCTTAACGGCGAAAACTTTGGTGCCAAGGAAATGGGTGTTGCGAGCACACGCAATAGTGGGCAACTTGACCCTGATTTAAAGCTAGAGCATCCAGCGGATAGTTTTGGTGATACAGGCGCGGCGTATTTTCCGGTTTCGATCGGATTGGCGGCGATGGGTTGTGTGAAGGAATATATGAAGGGACCGATTCTGAGTTATGCCTCATCAGAGGCACAGTATCGGGGAGCGACTTGTATTTCAGTAAACTAGATCAATAGTAAATCTGTGAAGCAGATTTCGATCAGCGACTATCCGAAATAAGGAAGATTTTTATGCCAGCCAAGGTTTTTGCAAACTTTAGAGGTGTCGTACACAAGGGAAGTGGGGGAATGAATATTACATTCCCCGATGTCTGCAAAACTCCAGCACCGCCTGCGGGGCCCATTCCGATACCTTATCCTAATATTGGAAAATCATCTGATACATCCAGTGGTACAAAGAAAGTAAAAGTGGATGGAAAGATGGCGATGGTCAAAGGAGCAAAATATTCGATGTCGACGGGTGATGAAGCAGGCTCTGTTGGCGGGGTCGTAAGTGGCAAGATAAAAGGTGAGTGTGAGTTTATGATGTATTCCTTCGACGTGAAAATGGAAGGAAAGAACGCATGCCGTATGGGTGATCCCTTGTTTCACAACAAAAAGAATATTATGGGGTGAATTATGCCAAATATGCTAGACGGTGCAGGCGGAAGTGCTTCAGCGTGTTCAAGTGATTGTCCCTTTTGTTCTGAACCAGATTTAAAAGGCTATAAAACAAAACATGGCGCTTTGAAAGACGAGAGAGCGTTAAGATCAAACATTCGTACAGACGCATTGGTAACTTCTGATTCAAAGGTTGGTAATATATTTCCGTTTTATGGCAGTGGAGACAGGACTGTTGGATGGAGAGCAAAACCTGGTGTTTTTGAAGATTTCGAAGTGAATTTCGCCGCAGCACCTCACCACATTATTCCAGGAAAGGCATCAATGGAACCGTCTACCCTTGAAAAATGGACATGCGCCGACAAAGGGGGAAAGATAAAGGAAGACATAGGTTACAATATCGATTGTGCAGAAAATGGTATATTTCTACCGCATCTCCCGGAAATCTATTTCACTCGTTATGTAAGCGGTACAAAAATAAAGATGTCTAAATATTATGGTCAGACATGGAAGGGACTAAGTGACACGTCGAAAGAGAGCATAGCTTACATTGCGATGGGGGAAACTCAACTTCAATTGCATTATACCGACCATGATGATCCTTACTATTATGTAGATCATGATGTGAACTATGACGATGAGTGCAAGGAAGAATGTAACGCTCTCGCTGACTTCATGAGTCTGAAATCAATTTTGGCAAAGTGCAAGGATGATGATGGGAAGCTAAATCCACCTTATAATCTAGTTGCAAGAATAAACACCAAATCGCGAGCTGTAAAAGGAAGAATAACGGGGTATCCAAAGAGGTGGACATCATGGATTTCGCCTTTGGCGCAGAAATATACAAATGATTTGATAGTCTCTGATTCACCTTTAAGCACCTTTAAGGGATTGATTCGTAGGGTAACCGATTAGTTGAGGTGGATATGTTTTACAGATTGGACTGGAAGGGTCAAGGAACGGACGAAAAGTTAGCAAATACGAAAAATTGCGTTGATGTTGATGTTCCATGGAGAATGGGAATTTTACTCCCTGACTCACTTGGTAAACCAATCGAGTGTTGGTTGCATGAAAAAAGAGGGGATGTCTTGCGTGATATTTTCTTGGTCGATATCCCCCTGTTTTCGAAGAAACTCATCGATATTCTAGAAAGCGAAGGCGTTGATAATTTGCAAAAATATCCAGCGGTGTTGCACGGAAAAAATGGCGAGCTATTTGAAAATTATTTTGCGGTTAACATTGTCGGAACAGTTTTATGTGCCGATTTAGGGAAGTCAACATATCTGCCAGATTCGGATCCTCCTCTAATGGAGTTTTCGAATTTAGTGATTGATTCCAGTCTTGTGCATTCCCAACAATTATTTAGATTGGGGGAGAATACTTTGTATATTATCGTGAATCAAAAACTAGGTGATAGGCTCTCTGGAGAGTCCCTTGTTGGCGTATTTCTCAATCAAATTGAGTCGTGAGTGAGTGTTTTGTGTTTTTCTTTAGTAGACTAATTCGTTGGTATGAAAAGCAGAAAATTATTTGTGAAACTTATCTGCAGCTATCGAGCACCGGAGTACAAAAGATACGGATGAATATTTCAGAATGACTACTCAACTTTCAAGGATTTTACCTGATATTCCTCAGCAGTACGCTGATGAAGTAGCCTTCCTTTGGCTTTATTGGCGAAACGCACAGAAGTCTGGGAAATACCAGTTAGGTGATCTTGCGGAATTGGAAGAGCGATTGGCCGCATGTATTGACGGCTTGCTAGATTTTGGCGATGCCGGTTGGTCGTGTTGCCAGGAGAATATGTCTTTCGAGGAACCTGGTGAGTTATTTTCGGCTGCCTTTGTTGCAATAGATTCGAGAGTGGTTGAGAGGTTGGATCAAGTTTTTGAAATTGCGGGTTCAAGCCAAACCCTCTTGGATGCAATTGTTGACACATTTATCTGGTTTCCGTTAGACGTTGTAGTTCCATTACTGCAAAAATATCTTCTTTCGGGTAGTCCACAATGCTTCTATGTTGCCATTTCTGCCTTCACAAACCATAGAAAAAACTCGCCTCAGTTGAGTAAGGCATTATCCGGTGCATTGGAATCTGAAGAAGAAGTATTACTATACATACGTGCCTTGTACTCTGGTGGTGAGTTTGGCGAATCAAGATTAAAACAACATATCGAAGCATTTCTGGAACATGACAATGAAGAGGCGAAGTTCGCCTCATCTTGGTCCGCTACTCGCTTTGGCTATCCAAAAGGTCTCGAGATTTTAAAGGAATTCATTTCTCACCCCGAATACCACGAAAAAGCCCTCCACTTCATCGTCATGCAAAAAGATACCAAAAACACAGCAGAACTCATCAAGGGACTTTTCGCAAACAAAGAAACTATGCGCATTGGTCTTAAGGCTCTCGGTTATCTGGGTAGCCCGAAAACAATTCCCCAAATCATCGAATTCATGAAAGAGCCAGAACTTGCACGTTGCGCCGGCGAAGCCTTTACCAATATCACCGGAATCGATATTGAACTCAACAAACTCGATGCCGAGTGGCCCGACGGTTTCGAAGCTGGCCCTACTGAAAACCCAGAAGACGAAGACGTCGCGATGGACCCCGATGAAGATCTACCATGGCCGGACTCGGAAAAAGTCGCTGCCTGGTGGGCCAAACAAGAAAATCAAGATAAATTCGCTGGTGCGCAATTCTATGTTTGCGGCAAACCTCGAAGCAAATCTGCATTCGAACACGTGCTGCGTTACGGAAACCAAAAGCAGCGGGCCTTTGCTGCGCATGCGCTAGGACTATACGAAAAGGATAAACCAATTTTTAATATCTATGCACCAGCAAAGCGCCAGATGCAGTTATTAGGATTGGAGTTTTGAGTAGTTCTAGCATTGGATCGTGCTAGATTTCATGTTGGCAAAACTCGATAATGATCTAGTCAAAATCTACGATTCTTCAGAACCGAATTCATGGTTTTGCGCGAACAATAGATTTAGCATGCTTTTAGCTTTATTCTGTGGCTCAATCTGCATAGTGTTCGCTATGGATGTGTCGCAGTAGAAATAAATTGCGAGTTCGTCTCATGTTCCGAAAACACTTGCAATGATGAGCGATGCTTTTACAATATTGCCAACAAAAAAATAATTTGGCCGTTGTAGGGATGGGTTGTTTGGGTGGTTATCAGATTGTTTGTTCAGTCACTGAAAGTTTTCGTTTCCTTCCGCTTAGGTAAGTTGAAATATATCAATCGAGATTAGGTGTTGTCTCGGACTCTAAATAGCAATAATTAATGATATGGAATTTTGTGTTCCTGGAGGGAGCAAATGTATCGCTTTAATGGAAATTTGAGCTTTGTATCGAAAGCTGTGACACGAACGACTAGAAAGCTGGCCGAATCTCAACGTAGCTATGTACAGCTGTTTGTAAAAGTCGCTGACAGGAACCTTTTAGAAAGCTGGCATAGAGAAGTACAGAGACCCTATATTAATCTAAAAAGAGAAAGAGCTGATCGGGGTTGGAATTGGCCAGGGATTATGACGCTCCAAGGTTCTGTTGCGGATAGATTGGGGCAGGAACCAGTATTTTATGCTGTTGGTCTTAAACGTGCAAATCGTTTCATACCGCTAGGCTTGGTGTTTCTCGCGAAAAACTACTATGCTTTATATGACAGCACTAAAAAAGGATGTTTTATTTGGTACGTAACGAGTGCGCCGGACGAGTTCTATAACAGCATTGGTATTCCTAGACAGCAAATTCCTTCAATTGGAAATATATTGGTAGACATCGGCATAACTGTTAGCTTTAACCAGTTAAAAAATGGCGTTGTTGGCTTGCATGCCTCGCCAAAGGGTAAGCCTGATTTAGTAGACTTTTATGGTCGTGTTTGTAAGCTTAAGCGACTTTCTTCACATATACCAATAGGGTTCTTAGGTTTGTCCAGAAGAAACGATGGCAGATATTTCTATTCAGATGAGCAAACAGGATTCAAACTAAGTTGCTCGCTTGATGGTCTCAGGTAGTAGAGGTGATGTAAGCATGGATGAAATACATACATTATTTGGTGAATATTTAGCTCATCGCTTAGAGGATGACCCTGAATTTCAGTCGTATGCTACGGATTTTCTTGGGTATATAGACAGTGGCGAACTTCCGCAGCGAGAAGATAGCCTTCATATGCTGCAGCATTTGATGTATGAGATGTTTAATGACCCGGATATGACTGATTATTTAGTAAATTTGGATGCCCATAAAGTGGAAGTGCCAAGCGCAATTGAAGAAACTCATCGAGATGTCGCTGTAGCCGAAATGGCTGACTAGGGGGAATTCTTAGAGTACATCTAAGTTTTTTGCTTTTTCCTACAGTTTTACCGAGCAAGCGCCGAAACGGTATTGCCTGTGGAATCAAGGAAGGAGCAAACAGTTGGACGTACTTAGAGACATAATGACCGCTTATCTTTGCGAAAGTAACTGTTTAAGTCACGATGAGTTACTGGAGATAAAGACCGACGAAGATCTAGTCAACCATATAAGCAGTAATCTGAGTGATGAATGTCTGCATGGATTGCAGCAAGCATTCGCCGATAAGCTAGCCGAAGGGCTCGATGATTCTTTCTTGAGTGAAGGAAATGTGGAACCGCTCGAATTGGAATTTCCTTTGTTTGATTCTCTGGTAGATGCGGAATTTAAGAAGTAGTTTGAATGGTTTACTGTCTCGATCTCTCGTCCGTTTAGTTAAATTCTATTTTATTTTACCCCTCCTCATCAACCTATAAGGATTCTGCAACAAATACGCTAACTTCCCACCCAACAAAAAGATCAACCACGACATCTGCACCCATACCATAAACAAAACCAGTATGGCCAGACCAGAGTAGATGGCGTGATAACGGGTGGTGGTGACGACAAAAGTAGCGAAGACCCAGCCGGCGGTTTTCCAGATAATACCGGCGACGACGGCGGCACTGGTAGCAGGAAACAATTTAACGCGGGTGTTGGGTAGCGCGACATAAACCAGCGCAAAAGCAAGGATACTGAGCACATAGGGTAAGAGTATCCCAATGACCTTGAGTAACATTGCTATCGGTTCTAGCTCGAAAATATCTTTGATCAAACCGAGATTCATCATGCCCGCCATCACACCAATGGCGGCCACCATGAACACCGGTGCAAACAGAATCACCGATAGATAATAACCAAAACGTTTAAAAATATTCCGTTGCGCTTCCACATGCCACATATTGTTGAGCGCGCTTTCGATACTGGAGATCAGCGACACGGCGGTATAAAAGAACACGATTATACCGGCGAAGCCTAGAATCTTGACATCAATGCGATCGACGAACTGCACGATGTCATTGCCCACCGACATACCGTTTTCACCCAGCGGGATCAAAAACTGCCACAGCAAAGGTTCCAACTCATATTGCACACCAAGTAGTTTTAATACTGAGACTGTAAGTGCAAGTAAAGGAACAATAGACAGCAGTGAGGTAAACGCCAGATGCCCTGCACGCACCGAAATCTCACCACTCATCAGGTCACGAAAAAGTGTATGTAGGACGCGGGCACCTAATACAAGTTTGCGTTGTATAGGCGCTAGTGTTGTCGCATCGACCTGCCACATTCGGTCAATTTGGTGGAAAATCAGATTTATAACGGGGATGGCCATATTTTATTTTTCCTGCTCAATCCCTTAGCAGATTCGAGATATTCTTTACTTGTGTCACCTGGTATGAGAAATCGACACTAACAAAATTCAAAATACCTATTAACCCGTGTTTTCGGATTTGTCATTTCCTTTTACTCAAATAGCAACGCATATCGTAAAAGGCAATTACCGATCAAAAGCACTTTACGCCTCGTTCGTCACCTCATAAGGCAGGGCTTCGATCTGTATCCCGGATGCGGAATTTTCCAAGGCCAATTTCGCACTCTCAGCGCTTTTGATTTGCAACACCGCCAATGCCTCGAAGCCACCGCTAGGCAAGGCAACCGCATCCACAATCTGCCCTACGCTTTGTGTATTGTCGCTTCCAACTTCGACGATATTGGTATTCGGCTGTGGCAGTGCATCGCCGTCTACATGAATGCGGTACATGCGCTTTTTCAACTTGCCCAGGTAATGCATGCGCGCCACGATTTCCTGCCCAGGGTAACAACCCTTGGTAAAACTCACACCGCCAATCGAATGCAGGTTCACCATTTGCGCGACAAACTCTTCGCGGGTACTTATATATATGTGTGGAATACCGGCTTCGATATCGAGGCGCTTCCATTCGTCTGAGGAAGCACCGCTCAATTGTTTGCCTAAAGACTCGCGATAGGGCGCAGCCGTGGCCTTGGTGCATATAATTTGAAAGCGATCGATGCTACCCGGAACGTGTACGATCAGACCGTTATCCCATTGCTTCACGCCATTCACTTCTGAAGGTGTGTCGTTAAACAAGGCCTGCAAAGCACTACGACAATCCGGCCCGGCAACACCTAAAACCGAAAAATTCTCACTCACATCGTCGAGTTTTACATCGGAACGCAACACAAACATACGCAGGCGTTTAATCGTCGGCTCGATGTTTTCGCGCGGCAATAACATTAAATAGGTTTCGCCAAACCGCATCAAACGAAAGCTGGCATACATGCGTCCCTTGGGGCTGTTATAGCTGCTGAGTTGGGAACTTTCCTCTGTAACATCTTTGACGTCATTACTAAACTGACCTTGTAAAAAGGTCTGCGCGTCGGCGCCACTTACCTGGATTAAGCCAAAATTCCCAAGATCACAAAGGATATTTGCATTCATATAGCCCACTCCATCAGAACGCTGGAATTGAATTCACCGCCAGCAGGAAACTAGAGCCGGCAATTGTACAATAAATCACACTAACGGTATCAATTTTGCTTTGAGCCTTTAGAAATAGACACTTACACCAACTGGCATTAAGATAGACCAACGAGATCGGACACTCATGATGAAATCAGGCGTGTATAAGGACAGACCCAGATACCTCAACCTGCTTAAAATCAAACTTCCCATCACCGGGATAGTTTCTATCACTCATCGTATTAGTGGAATTATGCTGATACTGAGTATTCCCTTTTGCGCCTATTTACTCGAAATGTCCCTGCACAATGCGGTGGGGTTTAACACGGTTACGCAACAACTCGCGCAACCGCTTACCAAAGTCATACTCGGTATAGGATTGTGGTCATTGGCGCACCACTTGTTTGCCGGTGTGCGTTTCCTGTTGTTTGATATTGATGTTGGTGTACGCAAACCTTCCGCGAGAATGGCGGCGTGGTTAGTCATCGTTTTTGACGTGGTAGCCTTGGTTGCGATTGCGGGGTGGTTGCTATGAGTTGGCGCGGTGGTGGAGTCAGAACCTTTGTCATGCAGCGATTAACCGCGGTGTATATCGCCATCTTCACCATATTTTTTGTGGTGCACATGGTCAGTGATGCGCCGGTCAATTACGATCAATGGCGTATGTGGATCGCAACGCCGTTGGTGAATATTGCCTTTTTGTGTTTCTGGTTATCAATTGGCATACATGGCTGGATAGGCGCGCGTGATGTGATTATGGATTACGTTGGTGACACCGGTACGCGCTTTTTGGCCTTGTCACTGGCGGGATTGTTTCTGGTATTTATGGTTCTCTGGTTGTTCAAGACTTTGATTATGGTGGGCGCGTAATGGATATACCACGTCGGCGTTTTGATGCATTAGTAATAGGCGCGGGTGGCGGTGGTTTGCGTGCCGCCTTGCAGTTGGCCAGAGGCGAGGCCAATGTGGCGGTGGTGTCTAAGGTGTTTCCCACCCGTTCGCATACGGTTGCGGCGCAAGGTGGTGTGAATGCTGCGCTGGCCAATGTCTTGCCTGACAACTGGCACTGGCACATGTACGACACCATCAAAGGCAGCGACTATCTCGCCGATCAGGACGCAGTGGAATATATGTGCCGCGCCGCCTCGCATCTGGTGTATGAGCTGGAACATTCCGGTGTACCGTTTTCACGCATGGACAACGGCAAGATTTATCAACGCCCCTTTGGTGGACAAAGCCAGAACTTTGGTGGAGCGCAGGCTGCGCGAACATGCGCGGCGGCCGACCGTACCGGGCATGCGATCCTGCATTCCCTGTATCAACAAAACATCAAGGCGCGCACCCATTTCTTCGACGAATTTTACGCCATCGATTTATTACGCGACGAACAAGGTTATATCCTGGGCGCGCTGGTCTTGGAAATCGAAACAGGCGAGCCATTAATAATAGAATCGAAAACCACGCTACTCGCCACCGGCGGTGCAGGGCGAATCTATCGCACCAATACCAATGCACGTATCAATACTGGTGACGGCATGGGCATGGCGCTGCGTGCGGGCATTCCATTAGAAGACATGGAGTTCTTTCAGTTTCACCCTACGGGTATTGCCGGTAAGGGTATGTTGATTACCGAGGGCGTGCGTGGTGAGGGCGGTTATCTGGTTAACCGTGACGGCGAACGCTTCATGGAGAAATATGCACCGAACGCCAAAGACCTCGCCAGTCGTGACGTGGTAAGTCGCGCGATTTATACCGAGGTGAAGGAAGGCCGCGGCGTAGGTAAGAATGCCGATCACGTCTTGTTGAAAGTCGATCACCTCGGTGCGGAAGTAATCAAGAAACGTCTACCCGGTATACGCGATATGGCGCGCACCTTTGCCGGTGTCGATCCGATTGAGGCGCCGATTCCGATTTACCCCACCGCCCATTACACCATGGGTGGCATACCAACAAATCGTTACGGACAGGTTGTGGTGCCGTACAAAACCGGCGAAGAGGAAATTCCCGGTCTCTACGCCGCAGGCGAGTGTGCCTGTGTGTCAGTACACGGCGCCAACCGTCTCGGTGGAAACTCTTTGTTAGACATCATCGTCTTCGGTCGCGCCGCCGGAAATCACATTCTGGAATTCCTAAAAAAGGAACGTCGTCATCGTCCATTAAATATGGAAAGCGTCGACAAGGCCGTGGCACGCCTGACCCGTTGGGATCAAAAAGGAGATGGTGAAAGCGTCGATTCACTGCGCAATGATTTGCAAACCGAAATGGAAAAACACTGTGGTGTGTTTCGCACACGGGAAATTCTCGAAGAGGGCGTGGACAAGATACGCGCCGTCAAAGCGCGTTTACCCGACGTGCGTTTGAAAGATCATAGTAAGGTTTTCAACACTGCACGTATCGAGGCCCTGGAACTGGAAAATCTGGTCGAAGTAGCCCTTGCCACAGTGCACTCGGCAGCCGTGCGCGAAGAGAGTCGCGGTGCCCATAGTCGGGTGGACTTTCCCGATCGCGACGACAAGAACTGGCTCAAACACACCCTGTATTTTATGGAAAACGAACGCATCGATTTTAAACCGGTAAACCTGAAACCTTTGAGTGTGGACAGTTTTCCGCCCAAGGAGAGGGTGTACTAGTTGGTGGTGTCCTCCGGTTGGGTAGCTAGTGCGAGAACAAGGCAAAACCAAACGACAAAGCGTAGTTTACAAATAGTAAATGAGCAATTCGAGTTTGTTTTTAACGTCCTTATCGCGCGCTAGATGACTTAAGCAAAGGATACGTAAAGTTTTGAAGAGCTTGTGCCGATTAGCCAGAGAGCCCCAATACGCGCGAGAAATTTATGAAATTTTCGATTTACCGATTCAATCCAGAGACTGACAGCAAGCCCTATGTGCAAGTCTATGAGCTCGATAACATCGGGCCGGATGCGATGGTGTTGGAATGTCTGTTGCGCATCAAGGCAGAGCAGGATGAGTCACTAACCTTTCGCCGCTCCTGTGGTGAGGGTGTGTGCGGCTCCGATGGCCTGAATATCAATGGTAAGAATCGTCTCGCTTGTATTACTCCAGTAGCTTCGCTCAAGAGCAAGCACATCACGATTAACCCTTTGCCGGGCCAACCGGTGATCCGCGATCTCGTCGTCGATCTGAGTAATTTCTTTCACCAATATCGTTCGGTGAAACCGTATCTGATTACCCACGATCAGGAGCCAGAAGTCGAGCGCCTGCAATCGCCGGAAGATCGGGAAAAACTCGATGGCATGTATGAGTGTATTCTGTGCGCCTGTTGTTCGACCTCGTGCCCCTCATTCTGGTGGAACCCTGAGCGCTTTCGTGGACCGGCAGCTTTACTGCAAGCTGCACGTTTTCTCGAAGACAGTCGCGACCAGGCCACGGCCGAAAGACTACAGGAACTCGACGGCCCGTATCGCGTCTTTCGCTGTCATACGATTATGAATTGTACCGATGTCTGCCCCAAGGGTTTGAACCCGAGCAAGGCGATAGGCGACATCAAAAAGAAAATGGTCAAACACACGATATAGCCAAATGGACATACTCGAAGAGCTACAGAATTCACGTGTAAAGAAAGGCCCGCTGTCTCGCGGTGAGTTGCGCTGGGCCTGTCGTCGTGGGATGTTGGAGCTGGATATCCTCATGGGCGACTTCTTTGACAGACACTATGACGAATTAAACGAACACGATCAGCAATTGTTTCAGCAGTTGTTAAGATTTCCCGATCAGGATTTACACGCATTTTTTCTCGGCAACGAAGAACCACAACAAAGAGAACTAATTCGTGTCATCGACATCGTACGAGCGGCCGCTTCGGCTTAATCCACAGGTTTCATTTTTATTGTTAGCCATAATTGCTGCGATACATATCGCGGCAGTCGTAGTGGTATTTATACTGCCGATGCCAATACTACTGAAAGCCTTATTCGCACCGCTGATAATTCTGGCAGGGGTTTACGTGTTACGTCGTCGGGTGTTATTCCTTGATCGCCAGTCGATCAAGAATATTGTCCATCACATGCACGGCGACTGGTATTTGGAGTTGCGTGACGGACAACAGTATCGCGCCGAGTTAAGGAACGACACCTTCGTCAGTCGCTGGCTAATCGTATTGAATTTCCGCGCAGACAACGGCAAGTCGTATAGCCTACCCATTATCCCCGGCGTGCTCGACCAAGAAAGTTGTCGACAATTACGCGTGCGCTTGTTGCTCGATCGTCAGGCCTGATCAGGCAATCGCCTCGTCCCGCTCTAAGGGCACATAGTTCGGCGGAATCAACACCGTATCCTGTTTCAAGGCATTATTCGTTTCCGGAAAATCCAGGGTGTAATGCAGGCCGCGACTCTCACGCCGCGCCATCGCCGAATCGACAATTAATTCCGCCACCATCACCAGATTACGCAGTTCCAACAAGTCACCTGTAACACGGAAATTACCATAGTAATCGGCGATTTCCTGTTTGAGTAATTGGATGCGGCGTTTGGCTCGTTCCAGGCGTTTAGTGGTACGCACGATACCGACGTAGTCCCACATAAAATGGCGCAACTCATTCCAGTTGTGCGATACCACGACCTCTTCATCCGAATCGGTCACGCGGCTTTCATCCCAGCGTGGCAGCGATCGCGGCAGAGGCACGTTTTTCAGATTGGCGTTGATTTGCTTTGCCGCCTCGAAGGCAAACACGATGCACTCCAGCAGGGAATTACTCGCCATGCGATTCGCGCCATGCAAGCCAGTAAAGGCCACTTCACCGACGGCGAACAGATTCTCCACATCGGTTTGGGCGTGGGCATCGGTCATCACGCCGCCACAGGTATAGTGCGCCGCAGGTACCACGGGCAGCGGCTCTTTAGTCATGTCGTAACCAAATTCGAGACAGCGTTCGTAGATGGTCGGGAAGTGTTTCTTGATGAAATCGGCGGATTTGTAGCTGATGTCGAGCAGCAAATAGTCGGCACCGAGGCGCTTCATCTCGTGGTCGATGGCGCGGGCGACGATATCACGCGGGGCGAGTTCACCGCGGGGGTCGAAGCGCTGCATGAAGCGCGTACCGTCGGGTAATAGTAGCTTACCCCCTTCACCACGTACCGCCTCAGAAATCAAAAACGATTTGGCCTGCGGGTGATAGAGACAGGTCGGGTGGAACTGGATAAATTCCATATTGGCCACGCGACAGCCAGCACGCCAGGCGATGGCAATGCCGTCACCGGTGGAGACGTCGGGATTACTGGTATACAGGTAAACCTTGCTCGCGCCACCTGTTGCCAGCGCAGTAAAGCGGGCGCTGAATTCCACTACCTGACCGGCCTTGCGATTAAATACATAGGCGCCGAGGCAGCGGTTGCCACTTTGGCCGATCTTTTGAGTGGTAATCAAATCAACGACCAGGTGGTCTTCAAAGATATCGATATTGGAACGGTTATGTGCCTGCTCGAGTAGCGAGGTCTCCATTTCCTGGCCGGTCTTATCGGCGGCGTGCAGGATGCGGCGGTGACTGTGTCCACCCTCTTTGGTCAGGTGAAAGCTGCTGTCATCGCCAGCGGTAGGCGTAAAACGCACACCGTGATCGAGTAAAAACTGGATCGCCTGCGGTGCCTGTTCGATGGTTTGTCTTACGCTATCCGCATGACACAGACCGGCACCCGCATCCATGGTGTCAGCGACGTGGGAATCGAAGGAATCCTTGGGGTCGAAGACCGCCGATATCCCGCCCTGCGCATAGAGTGTCGATCCCTCGCTGGCGTTGGACTTAGCGAACACCGCGATACGCGCCTCGCTGCTAATACTCAGGGCCAGACTTAATCCAGCAGCACCGGAGCCGATCACAAGAACATCATATTTATATTGATTTATCATTGATTAACAATCGCCTGTATGTCGTAATATCACCTGGAGAAAGCTCGGTGGAATGGACTCGATTTTATATCATGGTTTCCTTATTGAGCTTGCCCGGCAGGCGACCTAATTTGGTGATCTGCCGTTGAAAAGTGTTTGATTGGCCCATATAAACACACTTGGGTTGAACTTTTTGGCAATTTTATAACAAATAAAGAAACTATATTAGATGCGAGTGGTCTATGAGTACGGCAAACGGAGTTGCCTCGCAAGACGTGGAGAAGTCCCGAATGAGTGAAGGGGCTATCGACCAGGAATTGGTCGAACGCGTAAAGCGAGGTGATAAAAAAGCATTCGATCTACTGGTGTTGAAGTACCAGCACAAGATCGTGAAGCTGATTTCACGCTATGTTTACGATCAGGAAGAGGTCTACGACGTAGCGCAGGATGCGTTCATCAAGGCATATCGTGCCTTGCCACGTTTCCGCGGCGATAGTGCTTTTTATACCTGGCTATACAGAATCGCGATCAACACGGCAAAGAATTATCTAGTGTCTCAAGGACGGAGGCCACCGGAGAGCGATATCGATGCAGAAGAAGCAGAACAATACGATGTCGGGAGTAGTCTGAGGGAGATAGGAACGCCAGAGCATATGATTCTCAAGGACGAGATCGAAGATGTCGTTTATAGAGCAATAGAGAATCTGCCTGAAGATTTGCGCACAGCGATTACCTTACGTGAGATGGAAGGTATGAGCTATGAGGAGATTGCAGAAGCAATGGATTGTCCGGTCGGAACGGTACGTTCCCGAATTTTCCGGGCGAGAGAGGCTATCGATAAGAAGCTGGCGCCATTGCTTGATTGATCTCGGTCTTCGGGCGTTGCATGAAGCGAAAAAAGTAACAACCCAGGTATAGGTGATTGGACTATGTCGAACTTCGATGAAAAGATTTCATGTCTTTTTGATGACGAAACAAACCCCGCTGAGCGTGAGCAGCTCATTAAATTACTCAAACAACGTGGCGAATATCAGGATAAATGGGGTCGCTACGGCCTTATTCAAGAGGCGCTTAAACGAAATCTCCCCGATAACCCCAAACATGATTTATTCAGCCGCGTCAGCGCTGCCCTCGAATCCGAACCGGTCCTGTTAATACCCGGAAACGACAAAGTCACCGATAAAACCCCGAAAACAGACTATGATGACGTCGCGACGCCTGCGGTAGCAGTCAATAGCCGTCGATTTGCGATGCCAAATTTTGGCTGGGCGGCGGCCGCTGCGGTGGCCATGTTTGTGGTGGTGGGCACCGTCACCATGAATAGCCAGACTCAGGAGCCAGGGGCGGAATTAATGGTACAGCATCAAGTGAATAAACAAGCCATTCCCGCATCGCAAACCCTGAATATCCCCGCTGAACCCGTCTTTATCACTGCAACTCAAGGTAACACCTTCTCGATTCCCCAGATTATGCCCAGCCCCGAACAATGGGAGCGTATCGACCAGATTGGCGGCGTAAAGTGGGACACCTATATACAGGAACACAGTGAGACCGCCACCCAAAATGGTGTGCAACCCGGTGTGGTTCCCTTTGCCCGTACGGTTAACTTTGGGGAAAACGGCCAACGTCAATGAGGCGTGTCGACCTCTGGCGTCTGACCTGTCTGCTGAACCTGTTTTCCTCGGCTGCCTCGACGGCGGAAACGTCCGTCGAGGGGCTGAAACAATTTCTCGATAAAGCGAAAAAACAAATATTGCTATGGCTGGATGCCGTAGGGGTTTCGCGTGGCGTGGAGGCGCTAGTGCGTCAATACGAGGATAGTGGAATTGTCACACGGCGAGTGGTATTGTCTGACGGCATCAGCACACATGACGGCGCGATCAGTGGTTGTAGTTTTGTAAACGGTGATATTCGCATCACCGACATGGCGCCGGTTACCGTGCAGCGTATCGCACCGTCCTTACCTTTATAGTGATTCGTAGACAGGAACAGTCGTGATCGAAGAAAAGGCTATCGTTACCGCAGTTGAAGGCGAGTATGCGTGGGTGGAACACCAGCGCCAGACTGCTTGCGGCAGTTGCTCAGCGAGCACCGGTTGTGGCACCCAGGCCTTGTCCAAGATCTGGGGCGATAAGCGTAATCGGGTACGTGTCTTGAATAATATCGGTGCGCGTGTCGGCGAGGAGATTGTGCTTGGGCTCGAAGAGGGGGCTTTGGTAAAAGGCTCGCTGGCCTTGTATTTTGTGCCTTTGCTCGGTTTGTTTCTCGGTGCGGCGGCAGGTGGCGGAATCTGTTCGATCCTGCGTATCGAGTTTACCGATGCGATACAGATAGTATTTGGGCTGATCGGTTTGGTCTTAGGTCTGGCGTGGGCGCGACGATTTTCGCGTAGTATCGAAAATGATAGTCGCTATCAGGCCGTAGCCTTACGCCGGGTCGCGCCTGAAGTACGGTTCGTCAGCGCAATTCCCTCCGAACCAAGTTGTCACAAGTGAATCTAACTAACAAGAATTGAATACCCCTGATGGAGTTTTTTGAATGAGGCAGAACAGATTGGTATCCGGCGCAGCGGCCCGGTGGTTTTTATGCGCATTGTTTTTCATGTTTACAACGTCAGCGTTCGCCGGACTGCGTGATAATCTTCCGGATTTTACCCAGCTAGTCGAGAAGACCAGCCCCGCCGTGGTCAATATCAGTACCGTACAGAAAAAAGCGCCCAAAGCGCATATGCGTCGTCCGCAACAGATGCCAGAAGAAGGTCCGTTTGGCGAATGGTTTAAACACTTTTTTGGTGAAGAGGGTGAAGGCTTTGGTGGACCCGGTGGCCCAGAGCGCGATTCGCAATCACTCGGTTCCGGTTTTATCCTTTCCGCCGATGGCTATGTGCTCACCAATAATCACGTCATCGAAGACGCCGATGAAATCATCGTACGCTTGAATGACAGACGCGAATTAAATGCCGAAGTAATCGGACGCGATGAGCGCAGTGATCTGGCCTTATTAAAAGTTAAGGCGACCGATTTGCCGGTGGTGAATATCGGCAAGTCCAAAGAATTGAAAGTCGGTGAATGGGTGCTCGCCATCGGTTCACCGTTTGGTTTTGATTACTCGGTAACGTCCGGTATTGTCAGTGCCAAAGGGCGTTCACTACCAAAAGAAAACTATGTGCCGTTCATCCAGACCGACGTCGCAATCAACCCCGGTAACTCCGGCGGCCCCTTGTTTAATCTTGATGGAGAAGTCGTCGGAATCAACTCGCAGATATACAGCCGCACCGGTGGTTATATGGGTGTGTCATTTGCGATCCCCATCGACGTGGCGATGAATGTCGTCGAACAGCTCAAGAACAAAGGTAAAGTGATTCGTGGTTGGTTAGGCGTGTTGATACAAGACGTCACCCGTGAACTTGCCGAATCCTTCGGCATGGACAAACCACACGGCGCACTCGTTGCGCGCGTATTACCGGACAGCCCGGCGCAAGATGCGAAGTTTGAAGTCGGCGATATCATCGTGCGCTTTAATGGTCGCGAGATCGATCACTCTTCGGATTTGCCACCGATTGTTGGTATCACACCGATCGATAAGAGCGTTCCGGTAGACATAATTCGTGATGGCAAGAAGAAAAAGCTGATGGTGAAGATCGGTGAATTGCCCGCGGAAGACGATGTGAAGATTGCCAGCGGTAACGGCAATACCAAGTCCAAGCGTATTGCCGTGGAAGTAACCGCGATCACCGATGAACAGCGCGAACGTCTCGAATTAAACGATAAAGGCGGCGTGTTGGTGAAGGAAGTTCAACAAGGTCCAGCACACGACGCCGGTATTCGTCGCGGCGACGTGATCCTGACCATTAATAACGTCGACATCAAAGACGCCAAACATTTCACCGAAGTGGTGGAAAAACTCCCCGAAGGCAAGTCTGTACCGGTGCTCGTACACCGCCGCGGCAGCCCGATCTTTTTGGCGATGAAGGTTGAGGATTAATTGATTTTACATGGGGCCCGATACGGGCCCCATGACTTTTAAATATTTCTTCAAGCGCTGTTCTGTTCAAAATCAGGATAAGCAATCAAAGTGAAGTTTTTCTAATTTAAACCGATAACTTGTGTTACTACAGTAACCATAATATTGAAGTTCGGTTAATTTTCCTGCTCTTAGCTAATACATCAAATGTGTTGCTGGTCTAAAAACACTGAAAGGAAATCTGTAAATTCGGTCGCACTCGAGAAATTAGGTTTAGCGAGATGAGTAATCGAAATTTTCTAAAAAATATTTCTATAGTTTACCTCTTTGTATTTTCTTCTTTTGCAGTTCTTCTAACAAAGCCGAACGTATGAAGGATAGGGATGAGTTTGAGATTAGGATTGATGACTAGACGGCGATACAATTGCGTTGTTTATATTATGTCAGTAATAAAAAAACTATTCACGTCTTTCCTTCTTTGCTTTTTGTGTGTTGCTAATATCTACGCAGAAACTTTAAGAGATCCACGTTTTCGAGATGAAGATATATCAATGGCAATCATAAGTTCGTCATATAAACAATTGCCAGACGGTATGTATGAATATCTTTTTAATATTGAAAGTCCCGAGTTAAATAAAGGTACTATTGCACATTTTTCTTTGGATGTTTCATGTAATACAACATTTTCTCCCACAGTATTTTCGGAACCGCCAATTGGAAATTTTTTTACTAATGACAGTTCCGACGGTTTGCACTTGCCGTTACAGGCGTACGGTGTGATGTACTATACATACGGAATGGGCATAACGGGTGATAACCGATTAGTATGGGGTGTAGGAATTGAACCTGGGAAAAAGGCAATTGGATATCGAGTTTTGTCGCCGGTTCGTCCGGGAAAAATTCGCTATATATTGGAGCCAAGAATGGATGTTGATGGTTGGGATTATCACACGTATTCGGTAGAAACCGACGAAGTTCCCGACCTGCCAGATTTTGTAACAACAGGGATAGTAGATGGACCCGTATGTCCAGGTAATAGTGATATGTTTTCAGGTAGTAACTACAAGCGAAGCGAGCCTTCACGGATAAACAATCTTCTACGATACTCTGAACCATCAAAAGACCGATTCCACGTAAAAAATGGCACGAAAGAAGTAAAGTTTACTATCCACTATAGTGAAGAAATGGATCCAAAAACATTCAATGTAGAACCTGGCTATATAAAGCACTTTTTCAATCCTGTACCTGGAATATCACAGACCGTCATGTTGCCACTAAAAATGAATGGAAAAGACAGTAAGAAGGCCAAGTTCAAATTCGAGGCGCGGATGATCGGTGTGGCGACAGGCAAAGATAAAACCAAGGCCGATCGTATGAAGGATAAGGATGAGTTTGAGATTCGAATTGACGACTAAGCAGGGTTACGCCGAAAGCCACCTGAGGTGACAGTCAATGACTATGAAATTATTAATAATGTGGTTCTTCGGGGTTTGTTCCCTTCTTGTTTCGTCTTTGGCAGTATCACAAACGCTTAAAGACCCGAAAGAACGCGATGAAGACTTATCGAATACAGTAGTCAGGGTAAAGGTAAATTCACTTCCTGATGGGAATTTTGAGTACATTTACGATGTTGAGAGTCCTGAACTAAACAAGGGTGAGATTGACACGTTTACATTGGATATTGGATGTGATCATTCTTTCTCTGGCGTGGTATTTTCAGAAAGTCCTAGCAGGATGTTTAGAAGTATGAGCCAGGATGGAAAGCACGTTCCTATACAAGCCTACGGGGTGATGTATCATACCTATGCTTTAGCAGTTAATGCATACAATGAGATGGTGTGGGGAGTGGAAATTAAGCCTGGACAAAATGCGCTTGGATATCGTGTCATTTCTTCTGTAGGACCTGGCAATATTACATATAAATTAAAGCCGATCATGGAGCCCAATGGTTGGAACTTCGATTTGTATCCAGAAGATGACCCGTTAGTGCCAACAGTAGATGACTTTATAGTAACGGGAACGGTAGTTGGGCCTAAGTGCCCCAGTCATGTAGAACAATTTCTAGGAACCAATAAGAATCACAAAGAACCAGAAGATGTGAACGAACTCCTAAGCTATTCATCACCTCTCAAAGATCGTTTCCATGTCAAGAAGGGTACGAAAGAGATAGAGCTTACTGTTCACTATAGTGAAAAAATGGACCCAAAAACATTCAATGCAGAACCAGGTTATATAAAACACTTTTTCAATCCTGTACCTGGAACATCACAGACCGTCATGTTGCCGCTAAAAAAGAATGGAAAAGACAGTAAGAAAGCCAAATTCAAATTTGAGGCACGAATGATCGGTGTGGCGACGGGCAAAGACAAGACCAAGGCCGATCGTATGAAGGATATGGACGAGTTTGAGATTCGAATTGATGACTAGGTGGCTTATCCGAAGTTCGAAAGGGTGGCTGGCGGAACGAGGTAGAACGAATCTAGGCGCTAGAATTTAACACTTTGAGTATTAAAGCGTTTTTCTGGCATAGTCTTCCCCTACCATTTTTTGTTATGATGGCCGCTCATAAGCAGGCAAAAAAGAGCAAGAATATGCAGGCCGGCGAATATTCCGCTATCGGTTTCAACGACATCCATGATCTCACACCTCATGTCTTTCTATATGAGTGGCAGGTTTGCGAGCACATCACGCAGCTGCGCTGGTTGCTTGAGTCGATTGGTCATCAAGATTTAGAGGGTAAGAGCGACGAGGCACTGGCCGAAATCGCCATCAGCAGTCTGCAACAATGCCTGCTGTATATCGCTGCTCAGCCCGGTGTTGAACAGCCCTTGCACCAATGGCTGGTTAGTAGTGCCGACTTTGCTGGGATGCAGTTCAACGCCCAGGCAATGATTGCGGCAGCGAAAGAGGCAGAACAGCGTCCGCCACCCCCGGTGGCTGACAAGCAACCACGCATTGCTCACCTGCGCTGGAGCGAATCACGCAAACCCTTGGGCATGCCGGTGAACCTGATATTTTCCGCGCAGAATTTTGTGGCCGGTGATGTAGCAACGGTGACGATTTATCAAACACCGAAGAACGGCGAGAAACAAAAACTCACCACCCTCGAACACACACTAATGCGCGCGAGTGAATCCTGCTCGCTGACCTGGCATGTGCAAGCATTGACCAATGGTGATGATGTGTTGTGCGAACAGCCGCCGGAAAATCTCGTGCCGGTGTATTTTGTATTTGTGGTGGAGATAAACGGGCAATGTTCCGAAGTTTCCGACCCGCTGTATACCAGTACCTATTTCGAATACACGATTATAGGACCGCATGAATTACCCATATGCGTGGACGATTCCAGCGCGACCTTGCACGACAAGGGTAAACAACAACACAAACGCTGGCGCGACCAAGGCACAGATTTTGTACGCGTACCGCTACACGAATCCAAGATCGAATCCTGGTATGAGATACACAAGACACAATTGTGTGATGCCGAAGACAATGTGCTGGCAGAACAACAACACCCCATAGGCTTTGAAACGCCGTTTATCCTACCCGTCAGTTGTAAATCGCACTATCGTGTAAAAAGCCAGGCATTGTTCCCACAAGTCATCGTCAATCTGCGTGAAGATGCGAGCAAGGGCGACCCGAATCGACGACATCTATTGAGCGATGCCGAGATCGAATATTTTAAGGCGAATGGCAATAACGCGACGGTGTTTGTGCATGGGTTTAATGTGAAGTACGGTGTTTCCGCTCGTCAGGTGGAGAGTGTAGAGATCAAGAAGGAAAGTTATACCAGTCACAAAGATGGTTATAGTGTTGATCTGGGATATCGGATTAATGTTCGTCATGCGGGTAAACAAGCTAGAACGACCTGTATCGATCAACAATATTTATCGGAGCATTTTCATCCCGATTTTGCGAAAGATGAAATCTATTGGCAAATAGACGATGACCAAATCAACGGATCGGCCGCGCACAGTTGGTTTGTACATATGGAGCACGAACTGAATCTGGCGGCCAATGGAGGAGATGAGATTGACTGGGATAAGTATACTCGGATCATCAACGTGGCCTGGTCGGGTGACGTAAACCCGGTTGAGTATATTGAAGCGGAGTTTCGTGCGACTTCAGCAGGAGTCAGGCTAAGTTTGTTGTTGGAACAATTAGTCTCGGAAGGCATTCGCATCAATATTATTGCCCACAGTCTCGCCAACCGAGTTGTTTTGACCGCGTTCAATTTACTAGGCGAAAAAGGCATAGAGGAAAAAATCGACCACCACTTTATGTGGCAGCCCGCGGTACCGGATACCGTGTTGTCGAATGATCCCGAAGCAGACAGCAGCGTATTACGCAATTGGAAGATGATTCACGCCCACAAGGCGGCGAAAAAATTTGTAGTACTTTATACTGCGCATGATAATGTGCTAGGTGGTCACCCCGCAGGCGGATTCAAAGAAGACATTACCGGTGGTAATGACCATTTGATCAAACTGGAAGAAGCGCTAGGCGGACAATTAAGTGGTGCATATACAATCGCAACAATTATCGGGATACCCGGTGGGCGATTCTTCATGCCCTGGCATCGTGCCGATCGCAACCAACGAAGAATTCAAAACCTGCTAAGCGATCACGGTAAGCAGGTGAGCGAGGAGTTGAAGGAGGCATTGAAACGATACGAAGACGGCATTCCGATGGATGAGTTGAAACCGCATTGGTATGATATTCTGTGTTCGTATTTTTATCAGCGCCGGGTAGAAGGAAGGGTGTTAGATGATCTGATAACGATTCGGAATGAGCTGGAAGAGAAGGGAATTGAGGTCAAAAAGCCTCGGCCGGCGTTGGGGTGGGCTGGGATAAAGAATGCTGTCGATATTGATGAAAGTATCAGGGCTATGTTTCTCGCCGGAAAGATTATTGAGGTTGATCAGGGAAAGTGGTTGTATTCGCATTCGGGGATGAAAATTCCTACGAAGGATTTGCGTGAATATGTCTATCGTAACGAAATTCTAGACCGGATGAAAATACAATCAGGATTCGGAACGTATTGATTGAAATGAATAGGGTATTCGCAACAATAGTTATTTTGTTGGTTTTTCTTGGATGTCAGGAATTCTCTCCATTTGATGGCAAAACAACCCCTGTTGTCACATTACATGTTTCGGAAAATGGAAATACCGTAATTAGTACACATATTTCTAATGAGTTGGTGGTGTGGGATTTATCAAATAAAAATAAAAATGTTCAGTCCACAGAAGCAAATATCTATAGTGCTTATGTGACAAAAAAAGGCGATTTTTATTTATGGCAGGATCTTCAAAACACGGTTTTTGTCAATAGCCTTGGTCAAGGCGTAGTCAAAAAATTCAAACATTTTCCCGTGTACGGGCATTGGATTTCAAATGATTTGGGAAAATATGTTTCATTGGATATCGATTGGTCCCTAAATATAAATTATGGAAACAAAGTAGAGAAAATATACTCTGGCGACAAGAACAGTTTTCTGGGCGCTCATAAATTATTGAATTTTTCTGCATCAAGAAGCGAGGAAATTTTTCTTACCTCTGGTTATGGCTATGATTGGACTCCCGATCCCCGACGATCTGAAAAGGCAAACCTAGATGCTATGCGATTATCATATAAAGGCGTCGTTCTTTGGGATGCATCGATAAAAAAGGAGATCACTAGATTACCCGGCAACGCCGCCAAAACCCACGCTACCCTCAGCCCAGACGGAAAATTCGTCGTTAGCGGCGACGAAAACGCCAGAGTATTTTTATGGGACGTTAATAATCCAAAAACACCTCTCAGAATGGCCAGTCTATTTCACGGGACTGTCATCAATCCAAATGAGCACTACACAAAATACAAGTGGGATAAAACAGGGCTTATCCAACCGCCTAAAGACTACTCTGGTGAACGTGTCATTACCGTCAAATTCATCAGCAATAAACACTTCCTCCGCTTCGGCCACGATAACCACTACGCAGTTCTCTACGAGATCGGCAACCCACTCCCACTAAAATACTTGGAGTTAGGAACGGACCCTTATCCCTGCGTATCAGACTACTCTCGCAACGCCTGCATCGACACCGCCCCCGACGTCGGTATCTTGGTCATGGGCCAACGTGACGGCGGCGGGATTAACGTCTACCAGTTCGACAAGGAAAAACTTAGCCTGGAAAAGGTTTGGGTGACGAACTAATTGGGTTTGAGTTGCTGATCTAGAGAGTGATTGCTGTGTTACGCTAAGTCATGCCATGTGGTTTACTCGACTTAGTTGCCCAGGTATAAACTCGCTCTTTATTATAACTTGATGCTGAGTTCTCGAATGGGGCATGGTTTGCTGAAACCCGTTCGTGAAACCACAGACACATCTATCGGCCAGGACTTTGCACATAAAGCATATGTGCTAAACTTGCCTCTTGAAAACTACTTTCCAGACAGATTATGGATATTTCAGCGAAACTCGAATTAGTCAAAAATGCCCTGGTGGATCGCTTCGGGGCGGATCTTGTCGCGATATATTTGTTTGGGTCGACAGCACAGGGACTAGATAATCAGTACAGCGATATGGATATCGGGTTTTTGAGTCGCGCTAGAATTGCACCTAAAGATGTCTGGGAAATTGGGCAGGAACTTGCGGTTACTCTGAAGCAGAACGTCGATTTGATCGAGCTTAAAAATGCGTCAACAGTAATGCGTATGCAGATTGCCGGCGAGGGTAAACGAATCTATTGCAGTGATGAAATAGCCTGCGAAAATTTCGAGGATTACATCTTTTCATCCTATGCGCGTCTGAATGAAGAGCGAAAGGATATAATCGCGGATATCAAGAAGCGTGGAAGTGTTTATGGTCGATGATGTTTTGTTGAATAAGGCAGAGAGCATCGAGCGCTGCCTGAAGCGAATCGCCGAAGAATACGTGGGACACGAATCTGAGTTGCGCACAAACTTTAGCCGCCAGGACGCGATCATACTCAATCTTCAGCGCCTGTGTGAGTCCTCGATAGATGCGGCTATGCACATTGTGCGCAAGGAGAAATTGGGTATTCCACAAGAGAGCCGGGAAGCCTTTGAAATGCTCGAGAAGCATGGTCTGCTCAATCCCTCGTTGTCGGATCAATTGAATTATATGACTAGATTTTGGATTGTCGCAGTTCATGACTACCAAAAGCTCAATCTGGATGTGGTTGAGTCTATACTCAAAAACCACCTCGACGAGTTTCGTGAATATGTAAAGGTCATCTTGGGCCGAAGTTAGTAGGCAATCTTCCCAACCCAATGCGCTTTTTCGCGCTCAAATAGCCAAATTCAATCTCCCACCCCCACCATCCGATAACCACTACGGTTAACTACGGATATCCCTGTGACTCAGACAAAACACAACGGCCTGTTACGCCCTCATCAAAGCAAGATTTCGGTGCTTTATCGTCTGGCCGATGTGGTGTTGGTGGTGGGGTGTTTGTATCTTGCGGTGCGTTTGCATCATCAGGATTGGCACGACCGTTATAGTTTCGTGGCGCTTTTGGCGGCGGTGTTGTTATTGGTGTTGGGCGGGCGGTTTGAGTTGTATCGTTCGTGGCGTATTGCGCGGCTACGGGATGAGATTATACAACTGTGGTTTGCCTGGTTGGGGACGGTGCTGGGTGTGCTGGTGACGATATTCGCGCTCAAGACCACGGCGGAATATTCCCGTCTGGTAATGGGTAGCTGGTTTGTGATTACGCCGCTGGTTCTGAGTGTGTGGCGTTTTGGCTATCGCAATATACTCTATGCAGCGCGCCGACGCGGGCATAATACGCGGGCGGTTGCCATCGCAGGCGCCAACCAACTCGGCGTGCATTTGGTGGAAAATATTCATAGCGCGCCCTGGATGGGTTTGCGCCTGGCAGGTGTTTATGACGATCGTGTCCCTGAGGGAGATCGCACGGCCGACAAACTCGGCGATGAGTTAAGCGGCAATCTTGAACAACTGGTTGCGGATGCCGAGGCGGGGAAGGTCGATATCATCTACATCACCTTTCCACTGCGTGCCGAGACCAGAGTCAGCGAGCTGATTATGCGATTGTCGAATTCAACGGCGTCGGTGTATTTCGTGCCGGATTTTCATGGCTTCGAGATACTGCATGGTCGTTGGACCACGCTAGGCGAAGTGCCGGTCATCAGCATCTTCGAAAACCCGTATCGCGGTATCGAAGGCTGGATTAAACGGGCGGAAGACATCGTGGTGTCGATACTGGTGTTGATACTAATGGCTATCCCTACGTTGGTGATCGCTATCGGCGTCAAACTGAGCTCGCCCGGGCCGGTGGTTTATATCCAACGACGCTATGGCATCGACGGCCAGGAAATCCGTGTCTACAAGTTTCGCAGCATGCGCAGCGATAACAACCCGGATGAAACCATCCAAGCCACCCGCGACGACCCGCGCGTCACCGGGATTGGTCGATTTCTACGCAGAAACTCACTTGATGAGCTACCGCAACTATACAATGTGCTCAAAGGCGAAATGTCCATCGTCGGCCCCCGCCCGCACGCGGTCGCACACAACGAGCAATACCGCAAACTAATCAAACAATACATGCTCCGCCACAAGGTCAAACCCGGCATGACCGGCTGGGCCCAGGTCAACGGCTGGCGTGGTGAGACCGATACGCTGGAGAAAATGGAGCAGCGGGTGTTGTTTGATCTGGAGTATATAAGGAATTGGTCGTTGGGGTTGGATTTGAAGATTCTGGTTTTAACGCTATTGCGGGGGATAGTGCACAAGAATGCATATTGATATAGATCTCCAGGGTGCCATCCGAAAGGAAGCTTCACGTGTCTCAGCCAACCCTGTTAAATACATCCCAATTTCCCGAGTAAACCCCAATAACTTCTTGACTCGAAGCCAAAAATACCATTTAATCTGGCCTTAATGTTCAAGCTCTGAACAAATAACACCAAATCAATAACAATAGCAAGGGTAAAGAGTTTTCTGGCCCTTTTTTGTATCTGGAGTGTTCACGCGTTGAACACTGTGCAGCTTTAAAGTGTTGTGAAGACCGTTTATTGTGCAAGCGAGTTGTCGTTGAAGGGATATGGATAAAACATCAAAAATCTATGTAGCAGGTCACCGCGGCCTAGTGGGTTCAGCCATTGTTCGAGGTCTGGAGACAGCCGGCTATACAAACATCGTTAAGCGTACACACGTGGAACTGGATCTAAGCAATGAGGCGGCAGTCGCGGATTTCTTCAAAACTGAAAAACCAGATTATGTCTTTCTTGCGGCGGCCAAGGTAGGTGGCATTCTCGCCAACAATTCTTATCCCGCAGAGTTTATTCGCGACAATCTTGCCATTCAAACAAACATAATTCATCACTCCTGGAAGAGCAACGTAAGGCGTTTGTTGTTTCTCGGTTCATCTTGTATTTATCCCAAAGACTGTCCGCAGCCCATTAAGGAAGAGTATTTACTTACTGGTCCACTAGAGCCAACTAACCGTCCATATGCGCTTGCAAAGATCGCAGGCATAGAAATGTGCTGGGCATACAACAGGCAATACGGCACACAATATTTATCAGTGATGCCCACAAACTTATATGGGCCGGGCGATAACTATGATTTGGAGAAGTCACACGTTCTCCCTGCATTGATTCGTAAGATGCATGAAGCGAAAACGCGTGGTGATAAAGAGGTTGTTGTGTGGGGTACGGGCAAGCCTATGCGTGAACTTCTTTATAGTGAAGACATGGCAGATGCGTGTATTTACGTTATGAATTTGCCTGACCACGAATATCGAAAGTTTTTCTCAGAAGAGCAAGCGCCATTAATCAATATAGGAACCGGCGAGGATGTAACGATTGCAGAACTTGCGGCTACTGCAGCGAAGGTTGTTGGGTTTGATGGAGAACTTACCTACGATACAAATAAACCAGATGGCACTATGCGTAAAGTGTTGGATGTGTCGAAAATCAACAGCTATGGCTGGAAGGCAAGAACCACTCTAGAAGATGGAATCAACAAAGCCTATCAGGAATGGTTGAGTCGAGATTAACACGATGACGGAAGAGATTCGTTACAAAATCTTAAAAATACTTTCCGACAATCCCGACGTCAGCCAACGTGAGCTGGCAGAGTCACTGGGTATAAGTTTGGGTAAAGCCAATTACTGCCTGAAGGCCCTGAAAGAAAAGGGGCTGGTCAAGGCAAGAAATTTTAAGAACAATCCAGTTAAGCGCGGTTATTTGTATATTCTTACCCCAAAAGGTATCGAAGAAAAGGCCAAAGTCACGGCGCGTTTTTTCAAACGCAAGATTGAGGAATATGAGTTGCTCAAGGAAGAAATTGAGCAATTGCGACGAGAAGTGATTTCAAACGAAAATGTTACGAAATAAAAGAAGGGTGATTTAGTGAAGAAGGCATTAATTACAGGTGTTACGGGGCAGGATGGAGCATATCTTGCCGAGTTGCTACTGGAGAAAGGGTACGAGGTTCACGGAATAAAGCGTCGCTCTTCACTCTTTAACACGGATCGCATTGATCACCTCTATCAGGACCCACATGAAAAGGATAGACGATTTATTCTTCATCATGGGGATTTGACTGACTCATCCAGTTTGGTTCGAATAATTCAGAAAGTTCAGCCGGATGAGATTTATAATCTGGCAGCACAGAGTCATGTAGCGGTTTCGTTTGAAGAACCTGAGTATACGGCGAATTCGGATGCTTTAGGGGCATTGCGTATTCTTGAAGCAATTAGAATTCTTGGATTGGAAAAGAAGTCTCGCTTCTATCAAGCTTCAACATCTGAACTGTATGGGCTTGTTCAGGAAACACCCCAGAAAGAAACTACGCCCTTTTATCCTCGTTCACCATACGCGGTAGCAAAACTATATGCGTATTGGATAACGGTAAATTATCGTGAATCATATGGGATGTATGCGTGTAACGGGATTTTATTTAACCATGAATCTCCATTACGCGGTGAAACATTTGTTACCCGCAAGATCACGCGCGCACTGGCTCGTATAAAACTGTGCCTTCAGGAATGTTTATATCTGGGTAACCTCGACGCCAAGCGCGACTGGGGTCATGCGAAAGACTATGTTGAGATGCAGTGGTTGATGCTACAGCAGGAGCAACCGGAGGATTTTGTAATCGCAACCGGAGTCCAATACAGCGTACGCGATTTTGTCAATGTAGCCTGTGACGAGATTGGTATAACGATTCGTTGGGAAGGTGTTGGGATTGACGAAAAAGCTTATGATGAATCTGGAAAGTGTATTGTCGCTGTAGATCCAAGGTACTTTAGGCCCGCAGAAGTAGAAACGCTTTTAGGCGATGCTACTAATGCGAAAGAAAAACTCGGTTGGTCCCCTAAGATCACATTTAAAGAGTTGGTAGCCGAGATGGTGAGAGAAGATCTAAAGACAGCTGAAAAGGATGAGTTAGTTAAACGGCATGGTTATTCAGCATATGATTATCATGAGTAACTTTAAAAGTTGTCCCCTATTTTTTAGCGCGTAAAGAAAGCTTCTCGTTTAGTAGTGGGTAAATTTAGTTGAGAAACTTGATACGATGAGGCTTTTTGGCACGGGCAGGGCTGGATCTATTGGTGCGGCAGAAATACGTCAAGCAATTCGTACGCATAGCGTTGTTAATTTAGACAGTCTTGATTATGCTGGTAATCTTGAATCTCTTCGAGATGTACAAGGTAGAAAGCGCTACAGTCGTGAAATTGTGGATATTTGTGATTCAAACGGTATTGTAGGCTATTTGAAGTATATAGATCTGACGGTACTATGCAACTCGCGACAGAATCTCACGTTGATCGTTCGCAGTATAAACCAATAATACCTGGATATAGATAAGCTAAATGTAGAATTATTCGGACGAAGATTTGCTTGGTTGGATACTGGGACGCAAGAGAGTTTTCTGGATGCGTCACTGTTTGTAGAGATAATTGAAAAGAGGCAGTTTTAAAATTGCCTATTTGGAGGAAATAGGATACATAAATGATTGGTTGAGTGCGAATGATTTAGAGAGGATTGTAGGATTGAATCGAAAGACAAACTATGAATCGTATCTCGGTTCAATTCTGATGTGAGAGTTAAAAATGCGATTTACCAAGAGAATATTTTGATTTCTTAAAAAATGAAAGAGTTTAGTCGGTTATAGGTATGGGAAATCGTGAGCATGCTTAACGTGTTCGTTTGTACTAAAGGGTATCTAAATTCGTGAGTATCGGTTGGTGGATATGTATCCAGTTGGTCAGACATATTGGTTGAGCTTCGCCAATTGTTCGGAAATAGAAAAATGGATTTTGGTGTTTTTCGGGTATCAATAGAAGAGGAAATTCTCAGGTGCAATCAGATAGAGATTTGTTGAGTGTAGTAATTCCAGTATACAACGAAGAAGAATCGTTGGCGGAGGCTATTAAGCAGTTGCTGGCACTTAATGAGAAACTGAGTCCTGAATTGGATATGGAGTTTGTGTTTGTTAACGATGGATCGAAAGATCGATCAATGGAGATTTTGAAGGGAAGTGCTGCGCTAAATTCGCACTTAAAAGTGGTGTCTCTAAGCAGAAATTTTGGTCATCAAATTGCTATAACGTGTGGACTTGACAAAGCAAAAGGAGACTACGTAGCAATTATTGACGCTGATTTACAGGATCCGCCAGAGTTAATTTTGGATATGTATCGAAAAGCCTTGGCGGGATATGATGTCGTCTACGGGAAAAGGCGGAGTCGAGCGGGAGAGACGTTCTTTAAGAAAGTTACGGCATCTGGCTTTTATAGGTTTCTCAATTATATGTGCGAAATAGATATACCTCGCGATACTGGAGACTTTAGGCTCATGTCTCGGAAAGTAGTAAATGAATTTAACGCACTCAGGGAACGACACCGTTTTGTGAGAGGTATGGTGCCATGGCTTGGCTTTAGCTCCATTTCACTTGAATACGATCGAGCAGAAAGGTTTGCAGGAGAAACAAAGTATCCTTTACGAAAAATGATGTCTTTTGCAATGAATGCTATATTGTCCTTCTCAAGCAAACCATTGACGCTAGCTATTAGGATGGGTTTTCTAACAATATTGACGGGAATATTGGGCGGTGCATATATGCTGTACCTAAAATTATTTACAGAGATTCCTGTCCCGGGAGTTACGGCAATTATATTGTCAATCGTTATTTTTAGCGGTGTGCAAATCCTGCTTATAGGCGTGGTTGGAGAGTATATAGCGCGTATATTTGAAGAGGTGAAGGGGCGGCCGCTCTATCTTGTTTCAGAGTCTATTAATCTTTAAAGATACATTTCGCTATTTCTTAGTTGTATTGTGCGGATTTGTTGCGGATTACATCATCTATGCGATATTGGTATCGAGTGATGTGTCTGTTTATGTATCGAATGGAATAGGATTTGTTATAGGAACGGTGGTAAATGTCGTTCTTATTAGACGTTTTGTTTTTAAGAATAGTAGGTTCAGCTTGAGTACCGATCTGAATCTAACGTTGATGTCCAATGGATCAATGCTTGTTCTTGGAATGGGAGTTTTGTGGCTACTTGTCGAACATTTGGGGATAAGCCCATATTGGGCAAAACTGATCGTAAATGGGCTAACTTTTGTCATTAACTACATCATTAGAGCGATATTTTTTAGGAAGAAATAATATGTTTTCAAGCTTATCAAAGACCACACTCGCAAAGGCTGCATTATTCCAAAACGCTCCTGTTTACGTACAATTTTATGTTACTGCCAGATGTAATCTAACCTGTGAGCAGTGCAATATCATTTATGCAAATTCAGACGTTAGAGAATGTACCATAGATGAAATAAAGAGAATTGCGGACAATTTTTCCGAAATGGGTGTAGCAATTGTACTGTTGACAGGTGGGGAGCCCTTTGCAAGAAAAGATCTTCCAGAAATAATTCATGCATTCGAGTCACGTGGCGTTCACGTACGAATGCAAACAAATGGTTTCGCGACAGAAGAGCAAATTGTTAAAGCTATAGAAGCAGGAGGTAAAGATATTTCTATTTCGCTGGACTCTTTGCATCCCTCAGCGCAGGACAAAATAAATGGAGATTTTAGTGAGTCCTGGAATCAAGCTTTAAGAGCAATGGCTCTGTTTACAAAGTATTTACCGAAAAAAGATAGCTTCGCATCAATTGGATGTGTGATGCAACCTCAAAATTTAGGGGATATAGAAGACGTAGTAAGATTCGGTACCGAAATTTCCTGGTTTACTTCGCTTGTACCGGCGCACGTCAGTGACTACGCCCATCCGAGAGGGTTTAGAACATTTGATCAATCTCTAAAATTTCTCTCTAGCGAATTGTCAACTGTGGACGGAGTCATAGAACGTGTACGGACAATGAGAAAAGAGGGATATTTGCTCTATGATAGTGACCAATATTTGGACGATATAAAAAGGTTTGTCAGAGACGAACCGATAAAATGGAGAGAGCATAATAATGGGATTTGCGATACACCAAATCTTTATTTCGCCCTTCTACCTAATGGCGAGTTCGCCCCATGCTGCGATCATCGTCTTGATAACAGCTACCCTGCATATGAAAAACAATTTCAAAGAATCTATAAGGATAAAGTGTGGCGTGAGGAAGTAAAACAGGTAACGAGCGCGTGCGATGGGTGCATGTATGGGAGTTACCCAGAAATGACTATTTCTATGCGATATTTGGCGGCAAAGATACAACGAGTAGGAACATTTTTTACATCTCCGCCGGAAAAGAAATGGCCTCTAACATACGAGGAATTGCTAGAAATAGCAGAAAAGATACGTAACGAAAAGAGAGAGAGACCAGAGTCTCGTAAGGAATTTAAAGAGGTTATTAAAATAGCCAATGGGTAAAAAGATAAAGTTCGAGAGTTTCAAATATCGATTTTTGATTGCCGCACAGCGAATTGGCGAGTTGTCGTGTACTGGGGGTAGTCTCAAGTGGAGCGAGTTCGTTAAGAGGCTGAATTTCAGTTACGAGAAGGGCGAAGCTATTGTGGCATGGGACTCCTCAAACGAAGGAAGTCTGTCGTTTCCGTTGGGTGAGCCAGATTTTTATTTCAAGGGAGATACTGATAAGAGTGTTAGTCGCCAAAAGGACAGAGGGATGATGGCGACGGAAGATCCCGTGAAGCGAAAAAATGAAGTATATTTTGAGGAAGCTGTTATGAAAGTTGCGAAGTCGGCAGGTTATGAAAGTCATGATGAAACGGTAGTGGAAAAGAACGACAGATTGCAAAAGGAGCGAGACTTTCATGACGCGTGGGCAGAGAGTGAAGACGTTGAGAAAATAGATGTACTTTCTGCGAATGAAGTCTGTACTGCGCCAGAGATGAGATATATTACCAAACGCCTCGGTAATATAAAAGGTAAACGTTTGTTGGATGTTGGATGTGGATTAGGTGAAGCAAGCGTGTATTTTGCGCTGCTAGGGGCGGATGTTACATCATCGGATTTGTCGCAGGGAATGCTTGATGCGACCACGCGCTTGGCTGTTGCAAATGGTGTGAATGTAAAACAGCATTTGGCTTCCGCGGAAGAGATGAAATTATCAGCCGACGAGAAATTTGACATCATTTACGCAGGAAATTTACTGCATCATGTTGATATTGAGGAAACTATTAAAAGAGTAAGACCTCATCTTGCAGCTGATGGTGTGTTCGTAACCTGGGATCCTCTGGCATATAATCCAGCAATAAATGTTTATCGAAAGATGGCAGAGGACGTTAGAACGCCGGACGAGCACCCTCTGACGTGGTCAGATATTAAGCTCTTTCGTAAACATTACGGTAAGGTTGAGACCAAATATTTCTGGCTAACCACATTAGTGATATTTGTAATTATGGCGCTAGCACAAAAACGTAATCCAAACAAGGAGAGGTTCTGGAAGGTCGTGGTGGAAGAGGGAAATAAATGGAAGTGGCTGTATCAGCCCTTAGAGTTTATCGACAGGATATTGTTGTTTGTCTTTCCCCCTTTACGGCTACTTTGTTGGAATGTGGTAGTCGTTTGTAAACTGTAAGGGTTGATGTTGAAAATGATTGCAAAAAAGGGGGTATCTTCGGGCTTTCTCGTTTCATTATTTGTATTGTTACTCGTTCTATTTGTTCGCGTTACAAGAGGTTTGGATCTTTCTGATGAAATGCAGTACTACGGTGAAATAAAAGGGCTACTTGAATCGGGGAAATTGTTTAGCAACGACCTTTTTTTTCAGCAATCGGTATACGTCTTATTTTATCCAGCATTTTACATATATCATTTAGTGTTTGGCTTTGAAGGGCTGGTTTTTTTTGGTCGACTCTTAATGTCTACATTAACCATAGTCGTTTTTTTCTTTGCCTATAATAAATTGGTTTCGTTGAAATTTTCAAGATGGGCGGCAGGTATCACAGCACTGTCGCTAAGCTTTGCCATACCTTTTCATGGCGTCTTTGCACTTAGTTATAACACGGTAAGTCAGGTTGTTTGGATAATCTTTGCGCTTAAATATTTTGAGTGGAAACGAGGCGGCGAGATATCATTTGCAATAGTTACCATCGTCATAGCTTTTGCTCACCCTACGTCAGCTCTGGTAATGTCAGCCCTGATTATAGGGCGTTATGCGGTAGAGAAACAGTTTAAAGCAATTGGTAAAGTGCTTTTAGTTTTTTTAGGCGGAATATTCGTCGCTTTAACGGTTGTCTTGTATTTTGCGAGCCTGCAAGACTATTTTGACTCACTGTCGTTCTCAAGTGGTTACGGAGTTGGTGAGACGTTTTTTTCAAATACATACCAACAGGTTGTTCTAGTCGGGATCTACCTATTGTTTGGACTTTTGTCGATTATTTGGCGGAGAATTCAGTGGCTCAATTACCCAATGACCGCCATGTTGTTACTGGTGATGGCAATAATTTCGTCAGTGACAGGGCTCTTAAATGGGGCATATGCCATAAGGGTGGTATATGTTTTGTCGGTGTTAAGTGCGTTCGCGTATGCGTGGTCACTGTCAAATACAAAGACGGATGATGGAGAATATCGTAGTAAGATTCAATGGTTGGTGGTTTTGTTGCTCACGTATTTGACCACGTTAGGCATAACGAGTGGAAACGGAATAGGGCAATCAACAGGCGCATTTATGGTCGGGTTGCCAATTTTGCTAGGATTGGCCGTTACTCTCGCGAGGGAAAAGCAAGGAAATGAAAATTTCACAATCCCACATGTAGGTGGCGTTGTCCTCGTATGTATTTTGTTTGTTGTTAATTGGAGCATTTATCCTTATAGAGAAAGTTCGTGGTGGCACGCGAATAAGTCAATTGATTCGGTTCGCGAATACAAATTTATCAACTCGACTGAAGAAAGAGTGGAGTTTATTACCGGCATGCAAAAGTTGTTAGGCCCTAACGTACATTCGAAGCGGACGCTGTTAGTAAGTGAATATCCGGCACTATACTCTATTCTAGATACGAAGACCGAGACGTGTATGTTATATATGCACTCTCTAACCTCAGATAAGTCGGAAGATATTTTGCTTGATTGCCTGAGCAAAAAATCCCCAGAAATTATCGTCGACATTTTATCAAATAGGAGTATAGCGAAAAGAGACTCAAGAATTAAAGTAACGTTGAAAAGCTATTATCAACAGCTTGGTTTTCAGTGTGTGACTAAGTCAATCGACGTACTAACAGGTCGCGATTCCAATGAGCATCTGGATATTTCGATATGCCAAAAGGGCGTTTAATAAATACAATAATTAAGTTTTCTTAGGGTTAGACAGTCTGAATATATCACTTTGGAGGTTATAGAATGAGCTATGTGCATCCTCTGGCAGATGTGCAGAGTACAAATATCGGTGAAGGCACGCGTATTTGGCAGTTTTGTGTGATTTTCGCTGGGGCGACAATTGGGCGGGATTGCAATATATGCGCTCATGTCTTGATAGAAAATGAAGTTTTAGTCGGTGATAATGTTACGGTTAAAAGCGGTGTTCAACTCTGGGATGGGGTGTATATTGAGAATAATGTTTTCATTGGGCCAAATGTTACTTTTACGAATGATAGTTTTCCGCGCTCCAAGGTCTATACAAAACCGATTATCGAAACGAGAATAAAAACTGGTGCTTCAATTGGTGCGAACGCAACAATATTGCCGGGAGTAACGGTAGGCGAAGGAGCGATGGTCGGTGCTGGTGCGGTTGTAACAAAAGATGTACCTGCTAATGCCGTTGTTGTAGGAAATCCAGCAATAATTATGAAGAAATATGAATATTAGCAAATGCAAAATGGTTGAACTTCCGAAAATTTCAGACCCTCGTGGAAATCTGACCTTTATTGAGGGGGGGAATCATGTTCCTTTTAATATTAAGAGAGTTTATTACTTGTATGATGTACCCGGAGGGGCCGAGCGCGGTGGTCATGCGCATAAGGAGTTGAGCCAGTTGATTATCGCAATGTCGGGTAGTTTTGATGTATTAATCGATGATGGCAAAGAGAAACAGCGATTCCATCTAAACAGATCCTACCAAGGTCTATATATATGTCCGATGATATGGAGGGAGCTTGATAATTTCTCATCAGGTTCAGTATGTATGGTACTTGCCTCTAACTATTATGACGAGTCAGATTATTATCGCGATTACAAAACCTTTTTAGCGGCGGCCAAAAGTGAATATACCATTTATTGATATTCGTAGTTCGTATTTTGAATTGAAGGAAGAAATTGACGAGGCCGTTAAGAGAGTATTTGACTCTGGATGGTACATTCTGGGAGAGGAAGTTGATGCCTTCGAAGCTGAGTTTTCCCAATATACAGAGACAGAGCATTGTATCTCTGTAGCGAATGGATTAGACGCGTTACACCTTGCGTTGCTAGCAATGGGAGTTGGGCCTGGTGATGAGGTGATAGTGCCGAGTCATACATATATAGCCACATGGTTAGCGGTAAGTCAGTGTGGGGCGACACCGGTTCCAGTGGAGCCAAAGATAGATACTTACAATATTGATCCAACAAGTGTTGAGAGTGCTATTACCGAGCGCACTAAGGTTATTTTACCTGTACATCTGTATGGCCAACCGGTAGATCTCGATCCTATTTTGGAGATTGCAAGAAAATACCGTCTTAGAGTACTTGAGGACAGCGCACAAGCCCACGGTGCGCGATATAAAGAACGCCGTATTGGAGGTCATGGGGACGCAGTAGCTTGGAGTTTTTATCCCGGAAAGAATTTGGGTGCATTTGGAGATGGCGGTGCTGTCACAACAAATAACGCGGAAATCGCAGATAGAATTCGAGTTTTGCGTAATTATGGTTCTAGAGAAAAATATATAAATGAAGTGCAGGGGTTTAATAGTCGTCTTGATCCACTTCAGGCAGCGGTATTGCGTGTGAAGCTTTCTTATCTTGATGAATGGAATAGGGTTCGCTCTTCAATTGCTGGAAGATACTTAGGTAGTTTAAAGGGGACTGGAGTCGTTCTTCCATTCAATGAAAAGTGGGCAGAATCGGTTTGGCATTTATTCGTAGTACGAAGTGAAAATCGCGGACGGCTTAAAGATTGTCTATCGGAGGCGGGTATTGGAACATTAATTCACTATCCAGTTCCTCCTCATCTTCAAACGGCATATAAAAATCTTGGATTTGAAAAGGGGCGATTTCCGATAGCGGAGCAAATCGCAGATCAGGTGTTGAGTTTGCCAATTGGCCCACATTTAACGGAGTATGACTCACAACAAGTGATTGACGTATTGTTGCACACAGACCTGAATGATGAGTGACTCTGAGAAATCCTATAGGCGGATATTGAAAAGCTCTTCGATTATAGGCGGGGCGTCGGTTGTAAATATAGCTATGGGTATGATACGTACGAAAGTATTGGCTATTTTACTGGGACCCACTGGGGTTGGACTTGTAGGATTGTTAACCGCGGTTATGTCTACTGCAATTGCAGTTGCATCTATGGGAATAGGTGTTTCCGGCGCTAGGAAAATTGCCGAAGCAAATAGTAGTGAGAATCATATGGAGTTGGCGCTTGCACGGAAAACTATTTTTTGGAGTGCGCTTTTTCTCGCGACCGTTGGTGGCCTTGTGATTTGGTTTTTGGCCGATGTTCTTGCAATTTTTGTATTAGGGGATTCCAAATACTCATGGGAAATCTCCTGGCTTGCATTAGGCGTAGCGTTTTCTGTTGGAAGTGCTTCCCAAGGAGCTATGCTGCAGGGGATGCGTCGTGTAGGTGATATCGCGAAAGTTAGTGTATATAGCTCCACACTTAATGCTTTGATCGGTTCAACGTTGCTTTGGTTTTATCGGAATGACGGATTAGTTGCATTTATTGTTTTGGCGCCGTTGCTCAATTTTATCCTTGGACACTTATTTGTTGCCCGCTTGCCTCGTTATAGACAATACAAAATAAAATTAATTGATTTGTATGTAGAACACAAGGCACTAATGAAGTTAGGGTTTGCCTTCATGGCGGCGGGATTGATAAATACGTTGGTTCAGCTTTGGATTAGAGTTGAAGTAGAGAGAGGCCTTGGCGTTGAAGCGCTAGGTTATTATCAGGCTGCGTGGATGATTTCTATGCAGTATGTAGGATTTGTGCTTGCTGCGATGGTGGCAGACTATTATCCCCGTCTTTCAGGAGTGATTACGAATAAGTCAACGGCTACTAAAGTAGTTAATGAACAAACAGAGGTGGCCTTGCTTCTAAGTGCACCAATATTTATTGCTATGATGGGTTTGGCTCCTTGGGCGATTTCGATTTTGTATTCGTCTACGTTTATGCCCGCTGTTGATGTATTGCGGTGGCAGATTCTAGGGGATGTTCTCAAGGTGGCTAGTTGGCCACTCGGCTTTGTACTATTAGCTGCCGGGGATGGGAAGTCCTTTTTCTGGACTGAAGCTCTAGTGTTGTCGTTAATGGGAGGACTGGTTGCGGGATTTGTAGAAGTAGGGGGCTTAAATATTACAGGAATAGCTTTTTTGGCGTGTTATGTATTTTATTTGCCTCTAGTCTACTTTTTGGCTAAACGACGTATTGATTTTAGATGGACAGGTACCGTTATTCGATTAGTAGTAGTCACTTTTGTGCTTTGTGCGAGTGTTGCCTTGCTTTGTCAGTATACGAACTGGGGTATAGTGGTCTCCTTAGTCGTTTCTACTATATTTGGGGTTTATAGTTTAGGCCGCATCGCTCACGTTAGCAATATGGGAGGTCCTGTGGGAAAAATAGGGAGCATAGCACGTGCAATAACAAATAAGATGGGATTGCGTAGTGAGCGATTGTGAGCCAACGTTGCAGGCTGAGGATAAAGCGCGCATACAAGCTTCTCCGCGACCGGCATTACCATTAGTGAGTGTTTTAGTGCCATCATATAACCATGCAACTTACATAACGCAATGTGTTGAAAGTATTGTCAAACAGACTTATGGCTTGGTGGAGTTGATAGTAATAGATGATGGATCTTCTGATGGTTCCGTCGAAATATTGAAAGAACTCTGTGAACGGTACGATTTCCGTTTTGTTGTACAAGAAAACGTCGGTATAGCACGCACATTAAATCGAGGAATAGGTATCGCAAAGGGAAAATATATTTGTATTTGTGCTTCGGATGATTATTGGGCACCTAACAAAGTAGAGCATCAGGTGTTACTTATGGAGAACGATCCAAATATGGTAATGTGCTTTACGGGATATTTTGGTGTGGATTCGAACTCAAATATCATCCTTGATAGAAAAGTCGTGAAAAATGCTGGCAGAAAATTGGATTTCGAGCATGTTCTTATGTATGCGGATCTACCTCCCGCCTCAATAATGATGAGGAGTGACGAATTAAGACGAATAGGGGGCTTTGACCCGGGTTTGCATGTTGAGGATTTTGATGTGTGGTTGGGATTGCTGAAAAATGGTGGCTATGCTGTCGTTTCGGAAAAAAAGCTAGCCTTCTACCGAATGCATGAAAAGAATTTTATTGTTGGAAACCTTGAGTTAGTTAAAGATGAACATTTCTATACAGTAAAAAAATACCTACCGTTTTCTAGGCGAAGGCTCAGAGTAGTTGCTGAATGGTCGCTGCGTAATGCTGTTATGCTCGCTAGTGTTAATAGAAAAAAGTCATTTATGTATTTAAAGCGAGGTCTTTGGCGTTTATGGGATATGCGGATATATAAAACGCTCTGGAAATACTTGGTAAGATGAAATATCGGTATTTTGTTGTGTTAACGAGCTTGATATTTGTATGCATATACGGATTGAATATAAGACCATTTTATACGCTTTATGCGTTGGTGTTTGCTTCCCTCGTATTTGCTTTTCTCAAGCATCGAGTCGTTCTGAAGGCGCTGAAAATTATAAAAATACCACTGATCCTTCTGGTTCTTACGTCTCTTTATGCGTTATTTGTCGACGTCGAGTATTTTAACTCCAACTCATATGCAGCTTTGTTTTTAAGAATTATAGTTGAGGCTATTCTGCCGTCACTGTTTATTGCGTATATGGCTAGGCACTGGAACATGTCGTTAATGGATGTGTTAAATAGCCTGGTTTTGTGTGGAGTTGTTCAGTTTCTAATTGCATTGTTAATGCTGAGCGATTTTAATGTAAAAATGTACCTGCTTCATGAGTTGCTAGGGATGTCTTACGACAAACTTGTGTTGGGGTCTCCGATTGCACTGTATCGTGGATTTGGTCTTTCTATAAATCACTTGTATGCATTTGCCTTTGTACAAGGGATATTGGCTGTCCTTTGTCTATTGCTTTTAATTCATTCGACAAAAATGGTTCATAAGGCCTGGTATGTTTTTGCGTTTGTGGGAAATCTAGCGTTGATTGTTTTGAACGCGAGAATTGGTTTTTTACCTTTAGGTGTTTTGGCGGCGATTTTGCCGGTAATTATTATTTTTAGATGGAGAATGATAAATAAAAAACTGCTGTTAACGGGTGTGTTTTTTATGTTTGTCGTTGCGCCGGCCATTGTTGGGGAGTCAGAAAATCAAACAGGGTTTTCAAAGGCCTTGAATAGGGCGCTGGAGGGCCTTGAGGATTCCACCAATGCTATCAGTTCGGGGGAGTCCACGGGGGCATATGCGATGCTGGCAAGGCATTTTCACTTTCCTGATGATGAAATGATATGGTTATTTGGGGAGGGGCATAGGCTCTATCCGGGATCAAAATACTATTCAGATGTAGGTTACGTAAGATTTACTTATTTCGGTGGAGTCTCTTTTTCATTTTTAGCGTACATGACGTTTGCAGTATTTTCTAGCATATTGTTAGTGCTAAGTATTCGTGGCAAGATTTCGATGCATGTTAGTCGAATTGAAGGGGGTATCATGCCATGGTTGATGGTCGTTTTTGTAGTTTCGCTATTTGTAGCGCATTTTAAAGGTGAAATATTTTTGCTCAACGATGCGACAAGGTTATTAGTATTTTTCGTAATGTTATTCGTATTTCGATTTTTAGCGGAATTTCCTCGCTCAAAATCCGCGATTCGGTTGCTACCGTATGAGGGCTCCTTCGTAGATGGTTCCAAGAAGTTGTTGAGAGTAGAAGTAAAAACGGAGGCGGTTTAAATGTTTCTTTCAGCAAGGCGCCATTTTGGTAATTTTTTAATTTTACTCATTCCTAGTTCCTGGTTTGGTCTAAAGCGGGTAGTCCTTAGGTTTATGAAGATCCAACTTGGTCGAGACGTCAAAGTGAATGTAGGTGTTCGTTTTTACGGGGACGGTCCCATAAGGATAGGCGATTATAGTTGGATTAGTCCTAATTGCATTTTTTACACCGCTGCCGGATGGGGTGTAGAAATTGGTGAAAATTGTGACATAGCACCGGAAGTATGTTTTGTGTGTGGAAGCCACGAAATCGCGTCGTCATCTAGGAGGGCAGGAAAAGGAAAGTCAGGACCTATCGTAGTGGGGAATGGTGTTTGGGTTTGCGCAAGATCAACTGTGTTAAGCGCAACGATTGAAGATGGTTCGGTAGTAGCGGCTTCATCCCTAGTTAATAAGGACGTCCAAAGAAATGCGTTGGTAGGCGGTGTGCCAGCGAGGGTAATACGTACCCTAGAATGAGTCCGCCAGAGAAACATAACAGTCATTATGGGCCTATATTGTAGAGAATTGTACCGAATTGATAGAAATTGCCAGGAGAGAGAATGGGTATTAAGCATGAGGTTCGAAAAATATTGTGGAAGCTAGGATATGATTTATCGCGATTTGAGCCTGGCGGAAATTCGTTGGCGCGAAGAAAAAAACTATTGGAAACATTTGGGATTGATGTTGTTTTCGATGTAGGGGCGAATCGGGGATTTTATGCGCGAGAGATGCGAACCGCGATAGGGTATTCAGGAAAAATTGTGTCGTTTGAGCCGCTTTCCGGAACTTTCTCTCAGCTACAAAAGACCTCAAGCAATGACAAGAATTGGATAGCGGTCAATTGTGCGCTAGGAGATAAAGCAGGGAAGGTGGAAATTAATGTTTCGGACAATACGTACAGCAGTTCATTGTTACCTATGATGAAGAATCATTTAGACTCTGCGCCGTATTCTAAGTATGTTAGGACCGAAACCGTTGAGGTTAAAACGATTGACGATATATTTGATGATTATTGTTCATCGGAAAATAATATATACCTAAAGATAGACTCACAAGGATACGAAGAAAAGATCCTCAAAGGCGCAAAAAATAGGCTTTCTCTTATTGATACAGTACAACTAGAAATGTCTTTGGTACCGTTGTATGAGGGAGAGCTTTTATTTGGGGAACTCCACAAATTGCTTACCGAAAAGGGGTATACCCTGGTTTCCTTTGAGGAGGGGTTTCATAATCCCAAAACCGGGCAGTTACTTCAAGTAGACGGCATATATCATAGATTTAGTGAGTAGTAGGGTGCATTTAGTGCTTTCACAAGACTAAGCGAAAGGTCGGATTATCTGTAGTAGACGGAGTGACTTACTAGCGTACGCTTGGGTTGATCTGTATAGCGTTATGTAAATATCGGATCGCTTGCTAAAAAGACAGAGAATAGGGTAAGAGAGAGCCGGAATGTAACGCATTAAAGTGTTGTAAAATTGAGTATAAGATTGTCGACGAAAAGCTGTATGTCTCATGACGAATGCAGAGAGTCAGCGAGAGGAATACTATGGGTTTGTGGTATGTTTGTGTTGCATTTGATCCGGATACAGTGGCTCGATATAGGGTTACATCAGCGGCGCCAGCGGCGTTTAACAAAGTACTGGGAGTAGCCAAGGCACTAAAGGAATCTGGATTAGATGTTACTATCGTAAGTTTGTCAATGGCCCGCACTCTTTCGGGTAAAGTCGTAGTACCTCACACGCGTAAATATAATTCTGTAGAAATTAAATATTGCTTTGCTATAAATCGTAGGATAGTAAAAAATATTGTAGCATCATTCACATTTTTATTTTGTGTCATAAAAAATAGAAAACAATTCTCCAGTGTAATTTTCTACAATCATCGCCCAGAGTATCTTTTCGGTATGATTCTTTGTCGGCTTTTGGGAAAAAAAGTAATTTTTGATCTTGAGGACGGGATTAATAAGGAGGACTCTAGGTATCATGTCATTCTCGGTAAATTGCTCATTAAAACCTATCTTTATTTGGCACAATATCGTTTGTTGACGGTATCAAAAAAGCTTGCAAAAGAGACAGATCACAAATTGGGAGTGGTTTGTTATGGGGCGGTAAGTAAATTTGCAGATAGCGCACGAAGATTTGGTGATCTTAAGACGACTATACTTTTTGGAGGAGCACTTTATCGGGATACAGGTGTTCCTATGTTTTTGCAGTTTATAGATTATATTGCTCGAATTGACGAAATAGATCAACATTTGCATATATACGTTACAGGATTTGGTCCATTTTCGTTAGAAATAGAGAGAAAAGTAGCAAACCTAGAATTTGTTAGCTTTTTGGGAAATATTACAAATGAAGAATATTTGGAGGTGCTTGCAAAGTGTCAGGTAGCCTTTGTGTTGAAGGAACCAAGGTCAACTATTGGGCAAACGACGTTTCCTTCGAAGATTGTAGAGCTTTCGGCGCAGGGGCTGCTGATTGTTACAACCCCGGTGAGCGATATTCCTGAACTTTTTAGCGAAGAAGAGGTGTTCATAGTCGAAACTTCCGTTGAGCTTGAACAGACTGTGCTTCGCATTATGTCAAATAGGGAAGAGGCAGAGAGAATGGCTATGCATTCTTTAGCGAAGGCACGAAAGCTATTCGGGAGTCGTGCGGTCGGCGACAATATAAGAAAAGTATTCGGGTTATAGTGTGAAATCGCGTCTGTTAAATAAGAGGAAAATATTGAGTTATATATGATGCAAACGGAAGGAGTAGAAGATGCATGTACAGTAGAGTTCGAATTAGTATATTGGCAAAGGATAGTCAGTTCACACCAGGTGGAGCTTGTAGCAACTCTAGCCGCGATTCCAAGCGTTAAAATAACGTACGTAGCGGAGAGAAATTTGTCGGATAGCCGCAAGGCCTTAGGATGGAAACCTCGCGATCTTGATGCTGCTAAGTTAGTTATTGCGGATTCAAAGAATTCAGTTGAGCGTCTTATAGAAAGTTGCCCGTCGAACGTAATTCATATTTGTCAAGGAATTAGGGGGAATGGGCTGGTCGGATATGCTGAAAAGCTTCTGCAGAAGCGAAAGGCTCGAGTTGTTATTTTAACGGAAACGGTGAATGATACTGGGCCGATAGGGTTAATTAAACGTTTAGTATATCGATATCACTTGAAAAGAATGATTTCATGGGTTGATATCATACTTGCGATTGGCAAAAATACTGGAGGCTGGATAGCGCAGCGTGGATTTCCTAAATCAAGGGTGGTGCCATTTACCTATTTTCTCGGGTTGCCATCGATAGATCAGATTCGTAATAGTCGAATGTTAGGAAATAGCGTTTATAGATTTGCGTTCGTTGGGCGTTTTGTATCCTTAAAGAGATTAAATTTGCTAGTTGACGCGTTGGCCCTTCTACAAAACGAGTACGAGTTTAAGTTGCTCGTTGTTGGCGGTGGTCCTCTCGAAAATAGTTGGAAGAGGCTTTCAAAAGAGAAGCTTGGAGAAAGAGTTGATTGGAAAGGCTTGATGCAGGAAGAGGAAGTATTGACATTTCTTTCAACAGTAGACTGCCTTGTTTTGCCGAGCAGAGTGGATGGATGGGGGGCGGTAGTAAGTGAAGCACTTATGGTAGGTACTCAGGCCGTATGTAGTGATCGTTGCGGGGCTTCCGAGGCAGTACATTATTCCGGAGTAGGGGGTGTGTTTCCTGTTGACAATTTAGAAGCACTAACAAGTTGTCTTCGCGACCTTTTAGCCAGGGGGGCGCTTGGTAGCAAGGAACGTGAGAAGTTGGCAGAATGGGCATCTAATTTGGGTTGTGAGGCTGGCGCGAATTATCTCATAGAAATTTTGCGTTATCGTTTTAGTGGAGGGACTTTGCCTCGTCCTCCTTGGGAACGAAATATGTAGATGAAAATATTCATAAGAGGAAAGCAAAGTTGATGTACGTAGAAGAGGTGGAGGACTTCTTTTCGTATCGAAGGAATTCAGTTTTACGACAGAAATTACATCAAAAATTGTAGTTTAACCGTGAATGATTTTAGGAAGGTTGCCTCATAGCAGGATAGAACATTGAAGATTATTCATGTAATTGAGTCTATTGATGACAGGTATGGGGGGCCGGCGAAATCTGTTCCAGATTTGATATTCCGATTAAATCTGAGTGGTACTGAAAATGAAATTGTATCCACGAAGGTTTACGAGAATGAGAGCAATGCTCTTATCGAGAAGCATGGAATTGTTTGGAAAAGTTTCAGCATCAGGAAATGGTTACCAAAAATAATTCGCTATTCTTCCGGTCTATCTGACTACCTCAAATATCAGGTGACCTCGAATCCGGGGGAGGTGATTTTTCATACACACAATTTTTGGAACTACCCAATTTATGTCGTCTATAAATTGGTGCTAAAGCACGAGATACCTTTGGTGGTGTCGTTGAGAGGAAGCTTGAAGCATATTCGATATCACAAGTATCTGGCTTGGCACTTGTTTCAGAAAAAGATGTTAAATAGTGCTTCGGCTATTCACGTTACTAATCAAAATGATGAAAAACTTTTGCGTGACTTGGGAATTACAACGCCGGTTATCTATATTCCAAATGGTATTGATCTGGGCACCTTCGAAATACGTAAGAGTACTATGGAGGCTAGAAAGAGTATAGGCGTCGATCCTGAAAGAAAATATATATTATTTTTGTCTAGATTGCATATTGATAAAGGATTGGACCTGTTGGTAAAGGAGTGGTCAGCGTTGTCATCAATATATCCAAATTGGGATTTGTTGGTGGCCGGCCCCATTTATAGCAGAAAATACGTAAGGTCAGTTGAACAGAAAATTGAGAAAGAAAATTTAAGTGGGCGTGTTAAATTTTTAGGAATGGTTGTCGGTCAGGAGAAGCTTGACGTGTTGGCAGCGTCTAATCTACTAGTTTTGCCGAGTAAGAGCGAGAACTTTGGGAACGTGATAGCCGAAGCGCTTGCTTGCGGTTTGCCAGTTATCACCACAAAGGCGACGCCTTGGGCGGAACTGCGCCAATTCAACGCAGGTTGGTGGATTGAGAGGGAGGGTCCTGAATTGAGAATATCTCTGAATGACGCGATGTCGCGGAGCAGTAGCGATCTAGAGGCAATGGGTAAGCGAGGAAAAGAACTGGTTAAGAGGTATGATGTCGCTGACCAGTCAAAAAAATTTATTGAATTGTATGGAACCTGTTTAGGAAGGCACAAATCTCGCGAAAACCAAAGAGGCTTGTAATTCCCAAGGATTCTATTCGAGGAAATTTTATGCCTCTTCTAGCTACTACCTAGGGTATGAGGAAGAATGTTGCTGGCGTGTATATTTATCCTGCGGGCATGTCGCGAATGTTGTGTATTACGGAGAAAAGAGGGGATCAAATTCCTCTACAGAACCGAATGAGACTGTAAATTAGATTGTGTATCTGCTTATCATATACCCTAAAGGGAGATAAGCGAGATGAAACAAAAGGAAATAGAAGCCTTCGCACGCGAAGCAGCCAAGAGCATCAAGTCAGAAAA